>SAMEA3387511__coassemble_1379_pt1 | contig 43141 bp, 41 predicted proteins | sample SAMEA3387511__metabat2_low_PE_011 | metagenome-assembled genome bin SAMEA3387511 (sample SAMEA3387511) | Felis catus | biome: Faeces | place: United Kingdom | collected 2012
CGGGCGGTTGTTGACCTTTCGCTTATTCGCGAAAGGTCTTTGCTAAAGCACTAATAAAAAACAGCCCTGCGGCCATATGGCCGCAGGGCTGTTTGGTATGTGGGGGTCAGACCAGGATCAGACGTTCAGTTCCACTTTCTGGCCTACGTCCTGGGCGTTGGCAGCCAGGACCGGGGCGATGACTTCTTTCAGGTATTCTTCCACCTGTTCGGGCGCGCGGCCGGTGAAGGCTTCGGGGCTGAGTTCGGCCTCGATCTCCTCGCGGGTCAGACCGAAGGCGGGGTCCGCTTCCACACGGGCGATCATGTCGTTGGGCAGGCCCTCCTGCTTGACGACGGCGGCGGCAGCCACGGCGTGCTCACGCAGGCGTTCGTGCAGTTCCTGACGGTCGCCGCCCTTCTTGACGGCTTTCATCATGATGTTCTCGCTGGCCATGAACGGCAGTTCCGCCATGACGCGGGCGCGGACCACCTTGGGGTAGACCACCAGCCCGTCGGACACGTTCAGCAGGATGTTCAGGATGGCGTCGGCAGCCAGGAAGCCCTCCGCCATGGCGATGCGCTTGTTGGCGGAATCGTCCAGCGTGCGCTCGAACCACTGGGTACCGGCGGTCATGGCGGGGTTCAGCACATCCACCATCAGGTAGCGGGCCAGCGCGCAGATGCGCTCGCAGCGCATGGGGTTGCGCTTGTAGGGCATGGCCGAAGAACCGATCTGGTTCTTTTCAAACGGTTCTTCCATTTCCTTGAAGTTGGCCAGCAGGCGGATGTCCGTCGCCATCTTCATGGCGCTCTGGCCCAGGCCCGCCACGGCAGAAAGCACATTGTAGTCCACCTTGCGGCTGTAGGTCTGGCCGCAGACCGGCACGACCTTGTCAAAGCCCATCTGGGCGCAGACGTCGGCTTCCACAGCCTTCACTTTGGCGGAATCGCCGTTGAACAGTTCCATAAAGCTGGCCTGGGTGCCGGTGGTGCCCTTGACGCCGCGCAGCGCCAGCTGGCTGATCTGGTGGTCGATCTCCTCCAGATCCATGTACAGCTCGTTCATCCACAGCGTGGCGCGCTTGCCCACGGTGGTGAGCTGCGCGGGCTGGCAGTGGGTGTAGGCCAGGCAGGGCATGGCCTTGTATTCGTCGGCAAATTTGGCAAGGTTCGCCAGAACGCCGATGATCTTCTTGCGCACGAGCTGCAGGGCTTCCCGCATGATGATGACGTCGGTGTTGTCGCCCACGTAGCAGCTTGTGGCGCCCAGATGGATGATGCCCTTGGCCTTGGGGCACTGCAGCCCGTAGGCGTAGACGTGGCTCATCACGTCATGGCGCACCAGCTTTTCCCGCGCGACGGCATCTTCGTAGTTGATGTCGTCCTTGTGGGCTTCCAGTTCGGCGATCTGCTCGTCGGTGATGGCAAGGCCCTGTTTCTGTTCGGCCTTGGCCAGCGCGATCCACAGCTTGCGCCAGGTGCGGAATTTGTTGTCGTCGGAGAAGATGTACTGCATCTCATCCGAGGCGTAACGGGTGGAGAAGGGGGAAATATAACGGTCGTGGGGCATAGCGTAAACCTCTTTCTGAAAAATCGTGAAGGATCAGCGCCGGCCGGATAAGAACTTGATCATGCACAGGATGCCCAGGATATAAAAGGCAAACTGGACGCCGGCGAACAGGATGCTGAAGATCGGCAGAACGAAATGCATAGCGGATACCTCCAAGCATAGCAGCGGGGCAGGGTCAGCGGTGGCGGGCCAGAAACTTGACCATACAGACGATGCCAAGCAGATAAAAGACGAAGCGGACCAGGTTGAAGGCCCAGCCTGTCACCGCCGGAAGAAGTCCGGTCGAGACCATTGTGACGCCTCCTTTACAGCTTGAAGTAGTTGACGCCGCCCTCAAAGATCGGCTGGTACTTGTCGCCGGTCACGTTCTTGTACAACTGGTCGCCGCTGCGCTCGCTGTGGCCCATCTTGCCGAATACACGGCCGTCGGGGCTGGTGATGCCCTCAATGGCAAGCACCGAACCGTTGGGATTGTAGCGCAGGTCCATGCTGGGCTGGCAGCGCAGGTCCACATACTGGGTGGCGATCTGGCCATTTTCGATCAGCTGCTTCAGCAGCGCGTCGTTGCAGACGAAGCGGCCTTCGCCGTGGCTGATGGCGATCAGATGCTCGTCGTTCACGTCGCATTCGCTCAGCCAGGGACTCTTGTTGCTGGCAACGCGGGTGCGCACCAGCATGCTCTGGTGGCGGTGCAGCGTGTTGAAGGTCAGCGTGGGATCGTCCGCCGTGATGGGACGAATCTCTCCATACGGCACAAGCCCCAGTTTGATGAGCGCCTGGAAGCCGTTGCAGATGCCCAGCGCCAGGCCGTCCCGCTGGTTCAGCAGGCGGTTGACGGCGTCGGCCACAGCCGGCGCGCGGAAGAACGCCGCAATGAACTTGGCGGAGCCGTCCGGCTCGTCACCGCCGGAGAAACCGCCCGGCAGCATCAAAATCTGGGCCTGATCCAGTTCCTTGACCAGGGCTTCGCAGCTTTCGGCTACGTCGGCGGGGGTCAGGTTCTTGAGCACCAGCACATGGGGGTCGCCGCCCGCACGGCGGAACGCGCGGGCCGTGTCGTACTCGCAGTTGGTGCCGGGGAACACCGGGATCACGACCCGCGGCGTTGCCAGACGCACCGCAGGGGCCACGCGCTGCAGGGCCGTGCACTCATAGCGCAGGGCCTCCACCTCGCCGTCCTTCTTGCGGTAGGGGAATACGGGCTCCAGCTTGGACTCCCACAGTTCCTGCAGGCGGGCCAGGTCGATGGTCTTGCCCTCGGCTTCCAGCGTGTAGTCCACGGTGGTGAAGCCGATGAACTCGCCGGCGGCGGGGTCCAGCAGTTCCAGAATGACAGCGCCGTAAGCGGGCTTGAACAGGTCGTTCAGGTTCAGGTCGTTGCTCAACTGCAGGCCCACATGGTTGCCCACGCACATCTTGAACAGGGCTTCGGCCACACCGCCGTAACCGGGGGTGGCGGCGGCCAGCACCTTGCCCTCGTCGATCATCTGCTCCACGGTCTTGTAGATGGACAGCAGGCTGGCGATCTCCGGCAGGCCGTTCTTGTACTGGGGCCGCAGCAGCACGACGGAGCTGTTGGCCTTCTTGAACTCGGCGCTCTGCACATCACGCACGTTGCCGATGGCGGTGGCAAAGCTCACCAGCGTCGGGGGAACGTCCAGCCCCTCAAAGCTGCCGGACATGGAATCCTTGCCGCCGATGGACGCAATGCCCAGGCCCATCTGCGCATCCAGCGCGCCCAGCAGGGCGGCCAGCGGCTTGCCCCAGCGGGTGGGGTCGTCGTTCATATGCTCAAAATATTCCTGGAAGGTCAGGTACATGTCCTCGTGATGGAAACCGGCGCAGACCAGCTTGGTCACACTTTCCACCACGGCCAGATACGCGCCGCGGTAGGGGTCGGCTTCGGTCAGGTAGGGGTTGAAGCCCCAGGACATGCCGGAGCAGGTGGTGGTCTCGCCGTCCACCGGCAGCTTGGCGGCCATCGCCATGGTGGGGGTGAGCTGGTACTTGCCGCCGTAGGGCATCAGCACGGTGGCCGCGCCGATGGTGGAGTCGAACCGCTCGCCCAGGCCCTTCTGGCTGCAGACGTTCAGATCGGTGACGAGATTTTCCAGCTTTTCCTCAAAGGTGGAACCGGCCCACTGGGGCTGCCATACATGGCCCGGCAGGATATGCACGTTGGCGTGGCGCTCGGCGCCGTTGGAGTTCAGGAACTCGCGGGACAGGTCCACGATGGCCTTGCCGTTCCAGAACTCGCGCATGCGCTTTTCTTCGGTGACGGTCGCCACGATGGTGGCTTCGAGGTTTTCCTCGTGGGCGTAGGCGATGAAGGTGTCGGCGTCCTCGGCTGCCACCGCCACGGCCATGCGCTCCTGGCTCTCGCTGATGGCCAGTTCGGTGCCGTCCAGGCCCTCGTACTTCTTGGTGACTTTGTTCAGGTCGATGCGCAGGCCGTCGGCCAACTCACCGATGGCGACCGACACGCCGCCCGCGCCGAAGTCGTTGCAGCGTTTGATCAGGCGGCAGGCGTCCGCACGGCGGAACAGGCGCTGCAGCTTGCGCTCAATGGGGGCGTTGCCCTTCTGGACTTCTGCGCCGCAGGTCTCCAGACTCGTCAGCTTGTGCGCCTTGGAGGAGCCGGTCGCGCCGCCGATGCCGTCACGGCCCGTGCGGCCGCCCAGCAGGATGACCACATCGCCGGGGGCGGGTTCTTCCCGGCGCACATGGCTGGCCGGGGTGGCGCCCACGACGGCGCCGATCTCCATGCGCTTGGCGACATAGCCGGGGTGGTAGAGTTCCGCCACCTGGCCGGTGGCAAGGCCGATCTGGTTGCCATAGCTGGAATAGCCCGCCGCGGCCGTAGTCACCAGCTTGCGCTGGGGCAGCTTGCCGGGCATCGTTTCCGCCACCGGCTGCAGCGGATCGCCCGCGCCGGTCACGCGCATGGCCTGGTACACATAGCTGCGACCGGACAGGGGATCGCGGATCGCGCCGCCGATGCAGGTGGCCGCACCGCCGAAAGGCTCGATCTCGGTGGGATGGTTATGGGTCTCGTTCTTGAACAGGAACAGCCAGTCCTGCATTTCGCCGTCCACGTCGCACTGGATCTTGACGGTGCAGGCGTTGATCTCCTCGCTCTCGTCCAGATTCTTGAGGATGCCGCGCTGCTTCAGCGCCTTGGCGCCGATGGTCGCGCAATCCATCAGGGTGCGGTTCTTCTTGTCGCGGCCGGTCTCCTCCCGCAGCGCCATATAGCGGTCAAAGGCCGCCTGGACCAGTTCATCGTTGATCTGCACATCGTCCAGGATGGTGCCGAAGGTGGTGTGGCGGCAGTGGTCGGACCAGTAGGTGTCGATCAGGCGGATCTCGGTGATGGTGGGGTCGCGGTGTTCGCTCTTGAAGTAATCCTGGCAGAACACGATGTCGGCGTGGTCCATCGCCAGGCCCTTCTCGGTGCGGAACGCTTCCAGCGCGGCGTCGTCCAGCGCCGTGAAGCCGTCCAGCGTTTCGACCTCCGTGGGGATAGCAAACTCCATCTTCAGCGTGGCGCGCGGTTCCAGGCTGGCCTCACGCGCTTCCACGGGGTTGATGAGGTATTTCTTGATGGCGGCCAGATCCTCGTCGGTCAGGTCGCCGTCCAGCAGGTAGACCTTGGCGCTGCGCACGTCGGGGCGCTCGCCCTGGCTCAAAAGCTGGATGCACTGGCTGGCGGAGTCGGCGCGCTGGTCGAACTGGCCGGGCAGGTACTCCACCGCAAAAACATGGCCCGCAGCGGGCAGTTCCCGGTAGGTCACGTCCACCGGCGGTTCGCTGAATACGGTGGGGATGGCCTGCTCGAACAGGCTTTCGTCGATGCCTTCCACATCATAGCGGTTCACCAGCCGCAGGCCGGTGAGACGGGTGATATCCAGCAGGTCCACCAGTTCGTGGAACAGGCCCTGGGCTTCGCCGTCAAAACCGTGCTTTTTCTCAACATAAATGCGATATACCATGATATTGCCTCCCGGTTACTGCATGGCGGCCAGTGCACGGGCACCAATGTCGCCACGCTTGTGCAGTTTATCAAAATGGATGGCCTCGCTGGCGCTGTACGCCTGTTCCAGCGCATGGGGCAGGGTGTCCGCGGTGGCGGTCACGCCCAGCACCCGGCCGCCGCTGGTGACCAGAACGCCGTCCTTGAGGGCGGTGCCGGCATGGTAGACGGTCACGCCGTCGCGGCCCGCAAGCTGGCCTTCGGTCAGGCCGGTGATCTCCTTGCCTTTCTCATAGGAAAGGGGATACCCGCCGGAAGCCAGGATCACGCAGGCCGCCGCGCCGTCCCGGAACTTCACTTCGGTATCGGCCAGCGTGCCGTTGGTAGTCGCCAGCATGACGGTCAGCAGGTCGCTTACCAGCAAGGGCAGCACCACCTGGGTCTCAGGGTCGCCGAAGCGGCAGTTGTACTCGATGACTTTGGGGCCGTCGGGGGTCAGCATTAGGCCAAAGTACAGGCAGCCCTTGAAGGGGCAGCCCTCCGCCTGCATGGCCGCCACCGTAGGCAGGAAGATCTCCCGCATGCAGCGTTCGGCCACTTCCGGGGTGTAGTAGGGGTTGGGGGCCACGGTGCCCATGCCGCCGGTGTTCAGGCCCTTGTCGCCGTCCAGCGCGCGCTTGTGGTCCATGCTGGACACCATCGGCTTGACGGTCTTGCCGTCGCAGAAAGAGAGCACGCTCACTTCGGGGCCGGTCAGGAATTCTTCCACCACCACATGGTTGCCGGAAGCGCCGAACTTTTTGTCCAGCATGATCTCCTTGACGCCAGCGGCCACTTCCTCGTGGTTCTGGCAGATCAGCACGCCCTTGCCCAGGGCCAGACCGTCGGCCTTGAGGACCACAGGGTATTTGTTTTTGCTTTCCACATACGCCAGCACCTGCGCGGGGTCGTCAAACACCGCATAGTCCGCGGTGGGGATGCCGTATTTCTGCATCAGGTTCTTGCTGAATACCTTGCTGGCTTCGATGCGGGCCGCGGCCTTGTCGGGGCCGAACGCCGGGATGCCCACGGCCGCCAGGGCGTCCACCATACCCAGCGCCAGGGGATCGTCCTGGGCTACGACCACATAGTCAAAGGCTTCCTCCCGGGCAAAAGCGACCATGGCATCCACATCGGTGGCTGCGATATTCTTGCAGCGGGCGTCATAGCTGATGCCGCCGTTGCCGGGGGCGCACCAGATCTCGGTGCACTGGGGGCTTTGCTTCAGCGCGCGGATGATGGCGTGTTCGCGCCCGCCGCCGCCTACGACGAGAATCTTCATAGTAAACTCCTTTGACAGCACAACTGCCCGCGACGAAAAAACGCCGCAGGCAAGTGCGATTTTTTAATGATGGAACAGCCGGATGCCGCAGAACGCCATGGCGATGCCGTAGCGGTCGCAGGTGTCGATGACCTGCTGGTCGCGGATGGAGCCGCCCGGCTGCACGATGGCCGTCACGCCGCTGCGGCGGGCGCGCTCGATGTTGTCGCCAAAGGGGAAGAAAGCGTCGCTGCCCAGCGAAACGCCGGTCACCTGATCCAGCCAGGCGCGCTTTTCCTCAGCAGTCAGCGGGGCGGGCTGCTCGGTGAAGGTCTCGGCCCACACGTCGTCCCCGATCACATCCTCCGGCGTGTCGCCGATGTACACGTCGATGGCGTTGTCCCGGTTGGGCTTGGTAATGTCGGGGCGGAAGGGCAGGTCCAGCACCTTGGGCATGTGGCGAAGCTGCCAGTTGTCGGCCTTCTGGCCCGCCAGGCGGGTGCAGTGCACGCGGCTCTGCTGCCCGGCGCCCACGCCGATGGTCTGGCCGTCCTGCACATAGCAGACGCTGTTGGACTGGGTGTACTTCAGCACGATCAGGCTGATAATAAGGTCACGGCGCTGCTCGGCGCTGATCTCCTTGTTTTTGGTGACGATGTTCTGCAGCATCGTCGCGTCGGAGATCTCCAGGTCCTGGCGGCCCTGCTCGAAGGTGACGCCGAACACGGTGCGCGTTTCCAGCGGGGCGGGCTCGTAGTTCGGGTCGATCGCCACGATGTTGTAATTGCCTTTTTTCTTGGATTTGAGGACTTCCAGCGCGTCGGCGTCATAGCCGGGGGCGATGATGCCGTCGCTGACCTCATGCTGGATCAGCTTCGCGGTCGCCAGGTCGCACACGTCGGACAGCGCGATCCAGTCCCCGAAGCTGGACATACGGTCGGCGCCGCGGGCGCGGGCGTAGGCACAGGCCAGGGGAGAGAGCTGCGCATCCGGGGCCACATGGTACATGGCGCGCAGGGTGTCATCCAGCGGCAGGCCGATGGCCGCGCCCGCGGGGGACACATGCTTGAAGCTGGCGGCGGCGGGCATGCCCAGCGCCTTCTTCAGATCGCGCACCAACTGCCAGGAGTTGAAGGCGTCCAGAAAATTGATGTAGCCGGGGCGGCCGTTCAAAATTTCCACCGGCAGTTCGGCGTCGCCGGTCATGTAGATGCGGGCGGGCTTCTGGTTCGGGTTGGTGCCGTATTTCAGCTCAAATTCTTTCATGGATTACCCCTCCACCGCAGTGTATTTGTTCAGGATCACGTCTTTGTAGTCGCCGGTCTCCAGCGTGACGGTGCGCACGAACAGGCTGACCTTGTTCTCCTTGTTCAGCGAACGCCACAGCTTTTCGGCAAAGGCGGCGCCGTCGTTTTCATCAAGGGCCACCCGCATCGGCTCCCCGGCATAGCTGGGGATGGGGGAGCCGTTCTTCACATAGGTGCTGATGAAGTGCCCCTCGCCGGCCAGCGGCTGGGGATAGTCGAAGGTCTGGCGCTCCACGCTGGCAGCGTTGCCCTCGCAGCTTTTGACGATGGACAGCTTGTAGCCGCCGCGGCGCATATCCAGCGCGCCGGAAATGCGCGGCGTAAAGTTGGGCGCGTCGTCCTCATAGGTGCGGGTCGCCAGCGCGGCCTCGAAGCTGTAGCCCGGGAACAGGTTGCCGTTCATGAACTGGGCGATCGTGTCGGTCTGGTCGCCGTTGGTGACAACGGTGGTCTCCCGCAGGGTCAGCACGGCGTTGTAGATGATCAGGTGCGGGTCCTCCAGCTTGGCCGGGTCGGCGGCCACCGTGCGGATGCCGCCGGGGATGGCCTCAAACACGCGGTTGCGGCTGTTGGCGCTGCGCCCCATGATCCAGTAGGCGGCCACCGCCTTTTTGCCGTCGGGGGTCAGCCCCAGCACGATGCCGCGGCCGGGGTAGTCGTTGCCCGCAAGATATTTGTACAGATTCTTTTTCATAGCTTACACCTCGTCGTTGCAGACCATAGCCAGTGCCTGGGGCAGCAGCTTCCATTCCGCTTCCACCATCACGCGCTTCTGCAGGGTCTCCGGCGTGTCGCCGGGCTGTACGGCCACGGCCTTTTGCAGCAGGATCGGGCCGCCGTCGCATTCCTCGTTGACCAGATGCACGGTGGCGCCGGTCAGCTTGACGCCGCGGGCCAGCGCCGCCTCATGCACGCGCAGCCCGTAAAAACCGGGGCCGCAAAAGCTGGGGATCAGGCTGGGATGGACGTTCAAAATACGGTTGCGGTAGGCTTCGATGACGCGGGGGCCCAGCACCGAGAGGAACCCGGCCAGCACCACCACGTCGATCGCATGGCTGCGCAGCGTTTCCAGCAGCGCGGCGTCAAAGGCTTCGCTGTCCGCGTACGCTTTGCGGGCCACGACGGCGCTTTCCACGCCGAAGTTCGCCGCCCGTTCCAGGGCATAGACGCCGGGCTTGCTGGCCACCACCAGAACGATCTTGCCGCCGGGATTTTCGCCCCGGGCTTCGCTTTCCAGCAGGGCCTGCAGGTTGGTGCCGCCGCCGGATACCAGTACCGCTACGCGCTTCATACCAGTTCCACCCCGTCGCCTTCCACGATGGTGCCCAGGCGGTAGGCGGCTTCGCCGTGGGCCTGCAGGATCTCCAGGGCCTTGTCGGCGTCCTCAGGCGCCACCACGATGGTCATGCCGACGCCCATGTTGAAGGTGTTGAACATATCGCGCTCGGGCACGTTGCCTTCCTTGGCAAGCACGCCGAACAAAGCGGGCGTGCGCACGTCGGCCTTGGCGATGCGGGCCGCGCAGCCGTCCTTCAGGCTGCGGGGGATGTTCTCATAGAAGCCGCCGCCCGTGATGTGGGAGATGCCCTTCACGGTGACCTGCTCCAGCAGGGCCAGCACCGGCTTGACATAGATCCGGGTGGGGGCCAGCAGGGCTTCGCCCAGGGGCTTGTCCATGCCGTCGAAGGTCTTTTGCAGCACTTCGGGGTGGTTCTCGATGTCAAAGATCTTGCGCACCAGAGAGAAGCCGTTGGAATGTACGCCGGTGGAGGGCAGCGCCAGGATCACGTCGCCGGGCTGCATGGTGGAATTGTCCAGGATCTTGCTCTTGTCCACCACGCCCACGGTGAAGCCGGCCAGGTCGTACTCGTCCTCCGGCATCATGCCGGGGTGCTCGGCGGTCTCGCCGCCCACCAGGGAGCAGCCCGCCTGCACGCAGCCCTCGGCCACGCCCTTGACGATTTCGGCGATCTTTTCGGGCACGTTGCGGCCGCAGGCGATGTAGTCCAGGAACACCAGCGGCTTGGCGCCCGCACAGATCACGTCGTTGACGCACATGGCCACGCAGTCGATGCCGATGGTGTCGTGCTTGTTCAGGTACTGGGCCACGCGCAGTTTGGTGCCCACGCCGTCGGTGCCGGAGATCAGGACCGGGTGCTCCATGCCGGTGCAGTCCAGTTCAAACAGGCCGCCGAAGCCGCCCAGACCGCCGATGCAGTTCTCGGTCATCGTGCGGGCCACATACTGCTTCATCAGTTCCACGGAGCGGTAGCCGGCCGTAATATCCACGCCGGCGGCGGCGTAGCTGGCAGAATAGCTTTTTTCCATGTCGGTACTCCTATCGGATGTTAAGTTGCCACGGGGAGCGGCGCAGGGGCCGCGGCCCGGATCAAAGTTTTTTGTTGGGGTTGGAAGTGCTCAGCGGTTTGTCGTAGACAATGTCCATCGTTTCCTCCGGCGGGTCCACGGGGTAGTGGCCGGTAAAGCAGCCGGTGCAGAAGCCGCACTTGCTATGGATAGCCAGCTGCTGCACATGCTCAAAGCTCAGGTAGCCCAGCGTGTCGGAGCCGACCAGGCGGTTGATCTCCTCCACCGTATGGCCGGTGGCGATGAGCTGCTTTTCGTCGGGGATGTCGGTGCCGAAATAGCACGGATGGGCAAACGGCGGGGCGCTGATGCGGTAATGGACTTCCTTGGCGCCGGCCTCCCGCAGCAGGTGGATGGTACGGGCGCTGGTGGTGCCGCGCACGATGGAATCGTCCACCAGCACCACGCGCTTGTCCTTCACGGTGGAAGAAATGGCGTTGAGCTTGATGCGCACGCTGTTCTCCCGCTGTTTCTGGTTGCCCTGGATAAAGGTGCGGCCCACATACTTGTTCTTGATGAAGCCCACGCCGTAGGGGATGCCGCTCTCCTGGGCGTAGCCCAGGGCGGCGTCCAGGCCGGAATCCGGCGCACCGATGACCACATCGGCTTCCACCGGGTGTTCCTGCGCCAGGAAGCGGCCGGCCTGCAGCCGGGCTTCGTGGACGCAGGTGCCTTCCAGGATGGAGTCGGGCCGCGCAAAATAGATGTACTCAAACACGCACATCGTATGGGGGGCGGTGCCGCAGTGGGTGTCGATGCTGCGTAGGCCGGTGTGATCGGCAATGACGATCTCGCCGGGGCGCACATCGCGCACAAAGGCCGCGCCCACGGCGTCCAGCGCGCAGGACTCGCTGGCAAAGGCGTAGCCGCTGCCGTCCGGCAGCGCGCCGATGCACAGCGGGCGGAACCCGTGGGGGTCGCGCGCCGCGATGAGCTTGGTGTGGGTCATGATGACCAGACTGTACGCGCCTTCGATGTCATCCATCGTGCGGCTGACGGCCATCTCGATGTTAGGGGTCAGCAGCCGGTTCTGGGTGAGCAGGTAGGCGATGACCTCGGTATCCGATGTACCGTGGAAGATCGACCCGCTCATCTCCAGCTTGCGGCGCAGCTTGGGGGCGTTGACAAGGTTGCCGTTATGGCAGACCGCCATCGCGCCCTTGCAGTGGTGCAGCACCATGGGCTGCGCGTTGGAACGGCTGCGCTGGCCTGCGGTGGCGTAGCGCACATGGCCGGTGGCCATTTTGGCGCCGCGGGGCAGTTCTTCCAGCACACGCTTGGTGAACACCTCGCTCACCAGACCCAGGTCCCGATGGCCGGACAGCACGCCGTCCACGTTCAGGGCAATGCCGCAGCTTTCCTGGCCGCGGTGCTGCAGCGCGTACAGCGCGCTGTATACGGCGCTGACCATATCGGTCTCGCCGGTTTTGTCATAGATGCCGAACACGCCGCATTCTTCGTGCAGCGCCTCGGTGTATTGGGAAAGTTCACTCATTCCGCTCTGTGCTCCGTTTTCTTGCATCAGCTCAGCAGACGCTTCATGACTTCCTGGTAAGCGTCGGCCTCGCCGCCCATGTCGCGGCGGAACAGGTCCTTATCCAGGTGGGCGCCGGTGGTGGCATCCCAGAAGCGGCAGGTGTCGGGGCTGATCTCGTCGGCCAGGATGATGGTGCCGTCAGACAGGCGGCCGAACTCCAGCTTGAAGTCGATCAGGCGGATGTTGGCATCCAGCAGGATCTTCTTGAGCACTTCGTTGACCTTGAAGGCGTACTTGGTGATGGTGTCGATCTCTTCCTGGGTCGCCAGGTCGAGGGCCAGGGCATAGTAGTGGTTGATGAACGGATCGTGCAGATCATCGTTCTTGTAGCTGAACTCCAGAATGGGGGTCTTGAAGGGGGTGCCTTCGGGAACGCCCATGCGCAGGCTGAAGTGGCCGGCCGCCACGTTGCGGATGATGACTTCCAGGGGCACGATCTCGACCTTCTTCACGAAGGTGTCGCGGTCGTTGATCTCCTCCACATAGTGGGTGGGAACGCCTTCCTTTTCCAGCTTCTGCATCAGGGCGTTGGACAGCTTGTTGTTGACGATGCCCTTGTCGCGGATGGTGCCCTTCTTCTCGCCGTCGCCGGCGGTGGCGTCATCCTTGTAGTGGACCATGACGATCTCGGGGTCGCTGGTGGCGAAAACCTGCTTGGCCTTGCCTTCGTACATCTGTTCTTTGACTTCGTATTTCATGATAAACGCTCCCTTTATGTAATGTATAAAAACGGGGTCGAATACAGCCTTATTGTACCCCGTTTTGTGGCGGTGTGCAAGATGCTGTTTTTACAGCACGGCGGCCTCGGCGGCGATGGCCGCGTCCTTCTTGGCGATGGCGGCGGCGGTGTCGGCGCGGAACTGGTCCAGCTTGGCGGCCAGGGAATCATCGGCTACGGCCAGGATCGCCACAGCCAGGTAGGCGGCGTTCTTGGCGCCGTTCAGCGCGACCGTGGCAACGGGGAAGCCGCTGGGCATCTGGACGGTGGCCAGCAGGGCGTCCAGGCCGTCCATGGCACCGCCCTTCATGGGAATGCCCACCACCGGCAGGGTGGTGTTGGCGGCAAAGGCACCGGCCAGATGGGCCGCCATGCCGGCGGCGCACAGGATCACGCCGTAGCCGTTGGCGCGGGCGGATTTGGCGAAGGCGGCGGCCGCCTCCGGCGTGCGGTGGGCCGAAAGGATGTGCGCTTCATAAGGAACGCCGAAATCCTTCAGGACGCTGCAGGCTCCCTTGACGACGCCCCAGTCGCTGTCCGAACCCATGATGATCGCTACTTTTTTCATTGGTAAGCTCCTTTCCTGATCAGGCACCCGATAAAAAGAGCGCAGCGGCCGGCGAAACGGTACACTGCGCTGTTGGGGTCTTTATAAACGGAAAACAGGGTACAAAAAGCCCCCGTGAAAAGAACCAAGACGCCACAGCGACTCTTGCACGGAAGCTCCCCCTTTTTAAATAAAGAAGTAAAGTACCCTTGTAAAATTAGTGTAAGGCGTGCGGGGCAAAAAAGCAAGACGGGAACGGTTTTTTCAGCCAAAAAACCACAGGAAAGGTTTTTCCCCGGCGCTTTTTGTCATTTTTGATAAGCCCGGCGGGGCAAAGGTATGACTTTATCCGGGGCAGTTCGCGGCGCGAAAAAATCCTGTAGCGGAAAGCGGGGAAATATGGTAAAATACAGGAAATGTGCCAACGGGAGGAAAAAGTACCATGAAGCTGTTTAAGACCCGCCTGCACCGGGCCGAACTGCACCAGGAGGAAGAGCGCGTCAAGCGGTTCTTCCGCGACCAGATCGCGGAGGCGGCCGCCTTGCTGGAAACGCTGCTTTCCGGCATCGTACTGGTCGCGCTGCTCATCAGCATCGTGCCGCTGGTCCAGCGCATCCCCGGTCTTTTCGTGGACGGCAACGGGGTGGAGGTCTATGACTTCCTGACCCGCGCGCTGGACATCGTGATCGGTATCGAGTTCATCAAGATGCTTGCCAAGCACAGCCCCGGCAGCGTTTTGGAAGTGCTGCTCTACGCCATTGCCCGCCACATGATCGTCGGGCATGAGGACGCCCTGCAAAACCTCGTCAGCGTGCTGGCTATCGCGCTGATCTTTGTGATCCGCCGCTTCCTCTTTGTGCCGTCCTTCGGCCAGAAGCTGCCCGGCGGGCAGCTTGCGCCCGACGTGGCGCACCTCTACGCAAAAGAGGAGGAACACGACAGCCGCGAAGCGCCCCCGCAGGAAACGACCCCCGCGGCCCGCTGACGCCGCCCCTGCAAAGCAATGCCCCAGAGAAAGAACGGTCTTTCTCCGGGGCATTTTTGTTTCTTATTTTACGGCAGGATCAGAACAGGCCGGTGATCTTGCCGTCCGCCGTCACGTCGATGTCCATAGCGGCGGGGTGCTTGGGCAGGCCGGGCATCGTCATGATGCTGCCGCAGACCACCACCACGAACCCGGCGCCCGCGGACAGGCGGACTTCCCGCACGTTGAGGGTGAAGCCTTCCGGCGCGGCGATCAGCTTGGCGTTGTCGCTGAAGGAATACTGGGTCTTGGCGATGCAGACCGGCAGTTCGCCGTAGCCCATGGCCGCCAGTTCGTCCAGCGTCTTTTTGGCGGCGGGGCTGTAGGATACGCCGCCCGCGCGGTAGATCTTTTTGGCGACGGCCTCGATCTTTTCGGGCAGGGAGGCGCTCAGGTCATAGGTGTACTGCACCCGCGCGTTATCGTCCAGGATCGAGAGCACGGTCTCGGCCAGCGCCTTGCCGCCCTCGCCGCCCTTGGCAAACACTTCGGACAGGGCGCAGGGGACCCCGGCCTTTTCGCAGACGGCGTAGATGGCGTCCATCTCCTCAGGGGTGTCGGTGGGGAAGGCGTTGATCGCCACGCACACCGGCAGGCCGAAGCCGCGCAGGTTCTCGATGTGGCGTTCCAGGTTGACGGCGCCCGCCTTGACGGCTTCGGCGTTGGGCTTGTTCAGGTCGGGCTTTGCCACGCCGCCGTGGGATTTCAGCGCCCGCACGGTAGCGACCAGCACCACCGCGGCGGGGTTCAGCCCGGCGTAGCGGCACTTGATGTCCAGGAACTTCTCGGCGCCCAGGTCCGCGCCGAAGCCAGCTTCGGTCACCACATAGTCGGCCAGTTTCAGGCTCAGCTTGGTGGCGATGACGCTGTTGCAGCCGTGGGCGATGTTGGCAAAGGGGCCGCCGTGGATGATAGCGGGGTTATGCTCCAGCGTCTGGACCAGGTTGGGGTCCAGCGCGTCCTTGAGCAGGGCGGCCATGGCGCCCGCCGCGCCGATCTGCCCGGCGGTGACAGGCTGGCCGTCGTAGGTGTAGGCGCATACGATGCGGGAGAGCCGTTCTTTCAGGTCGGCCAGGTCCTGCGCCAGGCAGAAGATCGCCATGACTTCGCTGGCGACGGTGATGTCAAAGCCGTCTTCCCGCGGGGTGCCGTTGACCTTGCCGCCCAGGCCGTCCACGATGAAGCGGAGCTGGCGGTCGTTCATGTCCATGCAGCGTTTCCAGGTGATGCGGCGGGGGTCGATGTTCAGCGGGTTGCCCTGCTGGATGGAATTGTCGATCATCGCGGCCAGCAGGTTGTTGGCCGTGCCGATGGCGTGGATGTCGCCAGTGAAGTGCAGGTTGATGTCCTCCATGGGCACGACCTGGGCATAGCCGCCACCGGCCGCGCCGCCCTTGATGCCGAACACAGGCCCCAGCGAAGGCTCGCGCAGGCAGAGCATGGTCTTTTTGCCCAGCGCGTTCATGGCGTCGGCCAGGCCCACGCTGGTGGTGGTCTTGCCTTCACCGGCGGGGGTGGGGCTGATGGCCGTGACCAGGATCAGCTTGCCTTCCGGCCCGTCGGCCTTGGCCAGCTTGTGATCGATCTTGGCTTTGTAGTGGCCGTAGGGGATCACGCTCTGCCCCTGCAGTCCCAGCTTGGCTGCGATCTCGGTGATCGGCTGCATCTGTGCGGCCTGGGCAATTTCAATGTCGCTCAACATGGCAATACCTCCTGTGCTTACAAACAAAGGGCTGCATACACGTACAGCGTGCATGCAGCCCAGACGGTCGGCTTTCTTCCAAAACTGTCTCCCCTGTGGTGAGCCCACTGATCCGTCGGTCAACAGTTCGTTGGCTCCAATGTACCATATTCCGGCAAAGTTTGTCAAGCCCTTACAGCGAACCTTTGCCGCAGCCCCATTTTTTGAAGTAGAGCCCCATGCTTGCCAACTGCATTTTGAACTTGCCCGCGTCGCGCATGGGCGCGCGGTGCCAGGCATGGATGGCCTTGAACTGGGGCGCCAGCCACACATCGCCTTCCCGCAGGAACCGCTGGGTCAGGTCGGCGTCCTCCACATACATGAAGTATTCCGGGTCAAACCCGCCGATGCGGCGCAGCACATCGGTGCGGGCGGCCATAAAGCTGCCGGTGCAGAATTCGATGCGGCAGGGGCGGGTCAGATCCTCGTCCTGCATGGTGTAGTGGTCGTCCGCTTTGCGGAACACGCCGCCGAAGCGGGGCGCCAACTGGCGGGCCAGCAGCAGCCAGGGGGTGGGCTTGCGGCGGGGCAGCGCCTGCAGCCTGCCGTCCGGGAAATAAAGCTGGGGGGTGGCCAGCACGGCGCCGGGGGTAGCCAGCAGCCAGCCGGCCATGGGTTCCAGCACGTTTTCCGTCAGCAGGATGTCCGGGTTCAGGATAAAATGCACGTCGCTGTCCAGCCGGTCCAGCACGGCGTTGTGCCCTTTGCCGAAGCCGATATTCTCCGGCAGGGGCAGCACGGTCACCCGCGGGTCGCCAAAGTCGGTCCCGGCCAGTTGTTGGCCGCAGCCGTCGGGGCTGCCGTTGTCCACCACATACAGGGCCAGCGTGGGGGAGGGGGTATGTTGCAGGATGCTGCGCACGGCGGCGCAGACTTCCTCATAGTTACAGTACGCCACGATGCAGGCGCTGATCTTGGGCATGGGGCACTCCTTATTTTTTCAGGGCTTTGAGCTGGCTCAGGTCGTAGGGGGTGTCCTGGTAGACGTAGTAATTGAGCCAGTTGGTATAAAGCAGGTATCCGTGGGCGCGCCAGCGGAACAGCGGGTCGCGCGTGGGATCGTCGTCCGGGTAGTAGTTGCAGGGCACCCGGATGGGCTTCCCGGCGGCCACGTCGCGCTTGTACTCGGTGTCCAGCGTGTACTTGTCGTACTCCGGGTGGCCGATAACGAAGATCTGGCGGCCGGAATCGGTGGAAAGCAGCATCGGCCCGGCTTCGTCGCTCTCTGCCAGAATGCGCAGGTCGGGGCAGGCATCGATGGCGGCGCGGTCCGGCCCGGCCCAGCGGCTGTGGGGGGCGTAGAACACCTCGTCAAAGCCGCGCACCAGCGGGTTCGCCGGGCGGGTGACCCGGTGTTCAAATACGCCGAACATCTTCTGCGGCAGATGGACCTTGGGAATGCCGAAGTGGTAGTACAGCCCGGCCAGCGCGCCCCAGCAGAGGTGGATCGTGGAATATACGTTGTTCTTGGTGTATTCCATGATCTCGCACAGTTCGTCCCAATAGTCGATGTCGGGGTAGTCGAGGTCCTCGATGGGCGCGCCCGTGATGATCATGCCGTCGAACCGCTCGTGCCGGACCTGCGCAAAGGTCTTGTAGAAGGTCTTCATATGTTCGGGCGAGGTGTGGGCGGCGTCATGGGTGGCCGTCTGCAGCAGGGTGATCTGCACCTGCAGCGGGCTGTTGGCCAGCAGGCGGGCCAACTGGGTCTCCGTCACGATCTTGGTGGGCATCAGGTTGAGGATCAGGATGCGCAGCGGGCGGATGTTCTGGCTGCGGGCCCGCTCCCGGTGCATGACAAAGACGTTTTCCTCGGAAAGCGCCTCGAAGGCGGGCAGCTCTTTGGGGATGATAAGCGGCATAGTGTATGGCTCCCTGTTCAGGCGTTGGTCAGATCTGGTCCAGCGCCTGGGCGATGTCGTTGATCAGATCCTGCTTGTCCTCCAGGCCGCAGCTCATGCGGACCAGATCCGGCATGACCCCGGCGGCCAGCAGTTGTTCGTCGTTCATCTGGCGGTGGGTGCTGCTGGCGGGGTGCAGGCAGCAGGTGCGGGCGTCGGCCACATGGGTCTCAATGGCGGCGACCTTCAGATGGGCCATAAAGTTGGCTGCGGCCGCGCGCCCGCCCTTGACGCCGAAGCTGACGACGCCGCAGGAACCGTGGGGCAGGTATTTTTCGGCCAGCGCGTGGTATTTGTCGCCGGGCAGGCCGCAGTAGTTGACGTAGGCGATCTTCGGGTGGGCGGCCAGGAATTCGGCCACGGCCTGCCCGTTCTCACAGTGGCGGGCCATCCGCACGTGCAGGCTTTCCAGCCCCAGGTTGAGCATATAGGCGCTCATGGGGCTCTGGACGCAGCCCAGGTCGCGCATGAGCTGGGCCGTGGCCTTGGTGATGAAAGCCCCCTCCTTGCCGAAACGCTCGGCATAGGTGACGCCGTGGTAGCTCTCGTCGGGGGTGGTCAGGCCGGGGAACTTGTCGGCGTGGGCCATCCAGTCGAACTTGCCGCCGTCCACGATGGCGCCGCCCACGCAGCCGCCGTGGCCGTCCATGTACTTGGTGGTGGAATGGGTCACGATGTCGGCGCCCCATTCCAGCGGGCGGCAGTTCACGGGCGTGGCAAAGGTGTTGTCCACGACCAGCGGCACGCCGTGGCGGTGGGCTGCGGCCGCAAATTTTTCAATATCCAGCACGGTCAGCGCCGGGTTGGCGATGGTCTCGCCAAAGACGGCTTTGGTGTTGGGCTGGAAAGCCGCGTCCAGTTCTTCCTCGGTGCAGTCGGGGGAGAGGAAGGTGGCCGTGATGCCCATTTTCGCCATCGTCACCGAGATCAGGTTGAAGGTGCCGCCGTAGATGGAACTGGAAGAAACGATGTGGTCCCCGGCGCTGCACAGGTTGAACAGCGCGAAGAAGTTGGCAGCCTGGCCGGAGCCGGTCAGCATACCGGCGGTGCCGCCTTCCAGTTCGGTGATCTTGGCGGCCACCGTGTCGCAGGTGGGGTTCTGCAGGCGGGAATAGAAATAGCCGCTGGATTCCAGGTCGAACAGCTTGCCCATCTCGTCGGAGCTGTCGTACTTGAAGGTGGTGCTTTGTACGATGGGGATCTGGCGCGGTTCCCCATTGCCGGGATGATAGCCGCCCTGTACGCACAGGGTGTTGATCGAATAGTTCTGGCTCATAAAAATGCACTCCTTTTACATTACGCAGGTCATGCGGCCCGTTTCGCTGGTTCTTATTGTAAGGGCTGGCGGCGTTAAAATCAAGGGGGAAGGGCGGCGCGGGCGCGCATAAAATCGAAAACCGGGGCAAAACGGGTATGGAAATCCGCCGCAGGGTATGGTATAATACAAGACGGCGGCGGATCCCGGGAAGACCGGAAAAGGCTGAATTGCCGAATGAGTTTGCAAAAGAGGTAGAAAGTATGCTTACTGCAATCACCGGTATCAACTGGGGCGACGAGGGCAAGGGCCGTATGGTGGACCTGCTCAGCCAGGATTATGACATCGTCGCACGTTATCAGGGGGGCGACAACGCCGGCCATACGGTCAAGAATGAGCGCGGCAAGTTCATCCTGAACCTGATCCCCTCCGGCATCCTGCGCCCGGAAGTCGTCTGCGTTATGGGCGGCGGCATGGTCATCGACCCCGAGCATCTGGAAAAGGAGATCGCGTCCCTGAAGGAACAGGGCATCGAGATCAGCCCCGCGAACCTGAAGATCTCTGACCGCGCCACCATCACGATGCCCTTCCATGTGGCCCAGGACGGCCTGGAGGAAGAGCGTCTGTCCAAGACGGGCGCGCAGTTCGGTTCCACCAAGCGCGGCATCGCCTACACCTACGGCGACAAGTACATGAAAAAGACCCTGCGCATGGGCGATTTCTGCCACATGGATGAAGGCGTGCGCAAGCGCCTGCAGACCATCGTGGAATCCAAAAACCTGACGATGGAGAAGATCTACGGCCAGGCGCCCGTCAGCGCGGACGAAATGTGGGCCTGGTGCGAGCGTTACGCCAAGATCTTCGCCCCCTATGTCTGCGATATGGGCCAGTACCTGACCCAGGCGGACGAGGAAGGCAAGAAGATCATGTTCGAGGCCCAGCTCGGCGCGCTGCGTGACATCGACTTCGGCATCTATCCCTACACTTCTTCTTCCAACACCATCGGCGCCTATGCGCCCATCGGCGCGGGCATCCCCGGCCGCAAGCTGGACCTTTCCATCGGCATCATGAAGGCTTATTCTTCCTGCGTGGGCGAAGGCCCCTTCACGGCGGAACTGGCCATGAGCGAGGACGAGAAGAATGTCCTGCGTGAGCACGGCCATGAATACGGCGCGGCCACCGGCCGCCCCCGCCGCGTAGGCCCGTTTGACGCTGTGGCGAGCCGCTACGGCGTGCAGTGCCAGGGCTGCGATGAACTGGCCCTGACGCTGCTGGATGTGCTGGACTACATGGAGCAGATCCCTGTGGTGACCCAGTACCGCCTGACGGACGGCACCACGACCGGCCGTTTCCCCATGGGCAAGACGCTGGACGACGCCCAGCCCGTGGTCGAGATGATGCCCGGCTGGCACTGCGACATTACCGGCGTGCGCAAGTTCGAGGACCTGCCCATCGAGGCGCAGAACTACATCACCCGGCTGGAAGAGCTGGTGGGCTGCCGGATCAAGTACATCTCGGTCGGCCCCGAGCGCGACGCCTGCATCGTGCGGGACTGATCCGGGCATAGCCCCTTATTACATGACAGAGAACGGCGGACTTTTGGAGTCCGCCGTTTTGTGAAAGGAGACGAACGGGTTGATCGATCTGTTGATCCGAACGTTTATCAAAAACCACAAAAACACCGCCGACCGCACGGTGCGCACCGCCTACGGCAATCTGGCGTGCATCATCAGCGTGATTTGCAACCTGCTGCTGTTCGCAGGCAAGGCGACCGTCGGCACGCTGTCGGGCAGCGTTTCCATCACGGCGGACGGCCTGAACAACCTGTCGGACGCCAGCTCCAACCTGGTAAGCCTGGTGGGCTTCAAGCTGGGGGCGCGCCCGGCGGACTCCCAGCACCCGTATGGACACGCCCGCTATGAATATCTGGCGGGGCTGGCCGTCTCGGTCATGATCCTCGTCATCGGCGTGGAACTGCTCAAGGAAAGTTTTGAGAAAGTGCTGCACCCCACGCCGGTGCAGTTCGGCTGGCTGCCGGTAGTCGTGCTGCTGGCCTCCATTCTGGTAAAGCTGTGGATGAGCCTGCTCAACCGCAGGATCGGCCGTACCATCCAGTCCGAAACGCTGATCGCCACAGCGGCGGACGCCCGCAACGATGTGGTAGCCACCGGCGCAGTCCTGATCGCGTCGGTGCTGACCTACCTGACCGGCATCGACCGCATCGACGGCATCATGGGTCTGGGCGTGGCCGCTTTCATCCTGTACAGCGGCATCCAACTGGTGCGGGACACCATCGACCCGCTGCTGGGCGCAGCCCCCGACCCGGAACTGGTGGAATATATCGAGAAAAAGGCCCTGGGCTATCCCGGCGTGCTGGGCGTCCATGACCTGATGATCCATGACTACGGCCCCGGCAACCGGCTGGTCAGCTTCCATATCGAGATGGACGCCAGCGGTGACGTGATGAAAAGCCATGATGTGATCGACAATATCGAACGCGACCTGCTGGTGCAGGACGGGATGATCGCCACCATCCACTACGACCCCGTCGTCACGGGCAACCCCCATACAGAGGAGATCCGCACTTTCCTCCAGCAGGAAGTGGCGCGGCTGGACCCCCGCGCCAATGTGCATGACCTGCGCATCGTGCCCGGTCCCAGCCACACCAACGTCATCTTTGACTGCGCGGTCCCGGCTGAATATGTGACCGACAAACAGCACCGCGGCGTCACGCTGGTCAATGAACTGCGCACCGCCGTGCAGCAGCGTTGGCCCGACCATTTCTGTGTCATCAAACTGGAACCCGATTACGCGCCCTGCGCGCATACGCAGGAATAACAAGGAAGGGGAAAAACTATGGACTACAATCAAGCGGCCCTGGAACTTCATGCGAAAGGCCCCGGCAAACTGACGGTGCAGAGCCTTGTGCCCTGCAAGGATAAGGACGCGCTCTCCACCGCCTACACGCCCGGCGTGGCCGAGCCCTGCCGCCGGATCAAGGCAAACCCGGAGGACGTATATACCTACACCCTCAAAGGCCGCACGGTGGCCGTCGTCACTAACGGCACGGCGGTGCTGGGCCTGGGGAACATCGGCCCCGAAGCGGGCCTGCCGGTCATGGAAGGCAAGTGCGTGCTGTTCAAGGAATTCGGCGGCGTGGACGCTTTCCCCATCTGCCTGAACGCCGCCACCAAAGAGGAAGTCATCGCGGCGGTCAAGGCCATCGCGCCCACCTTCGGCGGCATCAACCTGGAGGATATCCGCAGCCCCGAATGTTTTGAGATCGAAGCCGAACTGGAACGGGACCTCGATATTCCCGTGTTCCACGACGACCAGCACGGCACCGCCATCATCGTGCTGGCGGGCGTGCTGAACGCCCTCAAAGTGGTGGGCAAAAAGATCGAGGACGTGCGCATCGTGCAGAACGGCCCCGGCGCAGCCGGTACGGCCATCATCCACATGCTGCAGGTGGCCGGTGCGCGGCACATCATCGCGGTGGATGAGCACGGCATTCTGGTGCCGGGCCGTCCCGAAGGGCTGGCGGGCCACAAGGCCAAACTGGCAGAGGAAACGAACCCCGAAAAGCTGACCGGCGGCCTGGCGGAAGCCATCCGCGGCGCCGACATCTTCATCGGCACGTCCATTGCCGGGGCGCTCACGCCCGAACTGGCGGCCACCATGGCCCCGGACGCCATCGTGTTCGCCATGGCCAACCCCACGCCGGAGATCATGCCTAACGCCGCCAAGGCGGCCGGTGTCCGTGTGATCGGCACCGGCCGTTCGGACTTCCCCAATCAGGCCAACAACGTGCTGGCGTTCCCTGGTATCTTCAAGGGGGCGCTGTCGGTGCGCGCGCGGGACATCAACCCCGCCATGAAGATGGCTGCGGCGCAGGCGATCGCCTCCCTCATCCCGGACGCGGAACTCAACGAGGAGAACATCCTGCCCAAGGCCTTTGACCCCCGTGTGCCGGAAGCCGTGGCCGCCGCGGTGGCGCAGGCTGCACGGGAAAGCGGGGCGGCACGGCTATGAGCATGATCCGCACCATAGACGCCGCGGCGATCCGGGACGCCGTGGAGGCGCTGTGCATTGAGGCAAACACCAGCCTGCCCGCGGACGTAAAAGCGGCGCTGGACCGGGCGCAGGCGGCGGAACCCTGGCCGCTGGCAAAGCAGACGTTGGAACTGTTGCAGCAGAATCTCTGCGTCGCCGCGCAGGAGGACCTGCCCATCTGCCAGGACACCGGCATGGCCTGCGTGTTCCTGGAACTGGGGCAGGACGCCCACATCGAGGGCGACCTGACGGAAGCCGTCAACGAGGGCGTGCGCCGCGGCTATGAGAAAGCCTATCTGCGCAAGTCCATCACGGCAGACCCCCTGCAGCGGGTCAATACGGGGGATAATACCCCTGCGTTCCTGACCGTGCATCTAGTGCCCGGCAGCGGCTGCCGCATCACGGTGGCCCCCAAGGGCGCAGGCAGCGAGAATATGAGCCGCCTTGCCATGCTCAAACCGGCGGACGGCGTGCAGGGCGTCAAGGATTTCGTGCTGGAAACGGTGCGTCTGGCGGGGGCCAACCCCTGCCCGCCCATCGTGCTGGGCATCGGCATCGGCGGCAGCTTCGACCACTGCGCAGCCCTTGCCAAGCAGGCGTTGCTGCGCCCGCTGGACCAGCCCAACGCCGATCCCTACTACGCCGCACTGGAGCGCGAACTGCTGGACGCCATCAACGCCACCGGCTTCGGGCCGCAGGGCTTCGGCGGCGCCACCACCTGCCTGGGCGTTTCCATCGAGCAGCGTCCCACCCATGTGGCCTGCCTGCCGGTGGCCGTCAATATGAGCTGCCATGTGACGCGCCGCGCCAGCCGGGAGGTATGACGATGGAAAAACAGAAGATCGACATTCCGCTGGATGGGGGAGGGCAGGCCCGGCGCCGCCCCGTCGATATCCCGCTGGACGGCGATACGGACGCGGCCATCACCCGCAAGGAGTTCGAAGCCGTCAACCGCCACCATGAAGCGTACAAAGAAATGCGCCGCCGTGCGCAGGAAGAGGGGAAAGACTGATGCAGTATCGTTTGCAGACCCCGCTCAAACGGGAGGACCTGGCGCCGCTGCATGCCGGGGATACCGTGCTGCTTTCCGGCGTGGTATATACCGCGCGGGACGCCGCCCACGCCCGCATGATGGAACTGCTGGACGCCGGGCAGCCGCTGCCGTTCCCGCTGGAAGGGGCGGCCGTCTACTATGTAGGCCCCACGCCGGAGCGTCCGGGCTGTGCCATCGGCGCGGCCGGACCCACGACTTCGGGCCGTATGGACGCCTACACGCCGCGGCTGCTGGATCTGGGGCTGGCCTGTATGATCGGCAAGGGCAAGCGCAGCGAAGCCGTCAAAGCGTCGGTGGTCAAAAACGGGGCGGTCTATCTGGGGGCCATCGGCGGGGCCGGTGCCCTGATGGCACGCAGCGTGCAAAGCTGTGAAGTCATCGCCTGGCCGGACCTGGGCTGTGAAGCGGTGCGCCGCCTTACGGTCAAGGATTTCCCGCTGACGGTGCTGCTGGACCCCCACGGGGGCGATCTGTACCAGAGCGGCCCCGCCGCCTATCTGGCATCCCGGAACGGAAATTAAGCGTATGCGTTGACAAAACCGCCTAAAGTTGCTACACTAATCATTGGTATGCGGCTATGGCGGAATTGGCAGACGCGCTGGTTTTAGGGTCCAGTGTCCACGACGTGCAGGTTCAAGTCCTGTTAGCCGCACCAAGCCGATAGAATCCGAACTTGTTTCCAGCAGGAGATGGGTTCGGATTTATTTGTTTTCTTTGAACGTTGCGAAACCGCTTATTCTTGCAAGGCCCAGCGGTATAAGCGCCTCTCGCTCCATGACGAAAAGGGAACGCAGCCGACAACATGATGCGTTCAAACTTTTGTCTTTGTGTATCTGGTTCCCGCTTCTGCCTGCCATTTTCCCAAAAGACCTTGCATTGTGGATCATTGCGTGGTAGCATAAAGGCGTTCACAACAGAAAGAAGTGGTATCCCATGATAAAACGCAACGAAGCATCCCTCCATGCAAGGCCGGCAGATCGCGATATTTGCATGGAGTAAAAATCATCGCGGCTTTTATATGCCGGCTTTGCTGCTTGAAGATTCTTTCAAGGAGGAAGCCTGCATGAAATATATCAATGCAAAAGATCTTCTTCCCGCTGCATTGGTCAAAGAATTGCAACGCTATGTGCAAGGGGGCTATCTGTATGTTCCCACCGAACAGGCACAGCAAAAACGATGGGGAGAAGTCTCCGGTTACCGGCAGGAATTACAGCAGCGAAACCATCAAATCGCAGAGGAGTTTCGGAATGGGACCTCTATGGAGAAGTTGGCGGAAAAATACTTCCTGTCTGTATCGGCCATTCGTAAAATCATTTATCAAAAATGAACCGGCAGGGGTTGCAGGAATGCAGCCCTGCTTTTGTATTGTATACAAATTGATTCCGTATCATCCAGTGGATAGAAATGGGGTCGCGGCGGTAGTACGATATAAGTAGATCATACATCCGCAAGGGAGGAAACCGCTATGTGCACCCGATTCGTCTACCGAGGTGACGATACGATCACCGCTCCAATTTTGACATTGACCTTACACATATGGGACCACTGGATCATAAAAGAAAAAACGCTTCTATATCGGCATCCTGCGGCCCGACGGGCTACGCTATTCCTATCATGGCGTAAACCGCAACGGGAATGCCGGGCCGCTGTTGTATGTTCACAGTGAACCCGGCCGGGACTATCAGGATTCCATCGGCTGTATGACAGTCGCAGACCTGACAGAACCCATTCATTCAGGCAGAGATCGTCTATGCCCTGGATGCCACCATACAAGCCATACTGTCTGACCGGCAGGGGAGGCCCCTGATCGTTGAACCGGGCATTGGATGTCGGGAAGAGACTGGCCGCTACTCGCTGATGACCAATAAAAAGGAGGGAAAAGCCATGGACCCAGAGAAAATTTATCCCCGCACAAACGACCATGAAACGGTCTATTTGAAAAGTGTTGTGAAAGCTCCCAACATCCTTGTCGGAAACTTTACCATATATAATGATTTCGTCCATGATCCCAGGCAGTTTGAAAAAAACAATGTCCTGTATCATTATCCGATCAACCACGATAAACTTGTGATCGGGAAATTCTGCTCCATCGCCTGCGGCGCAAAATTTTTATTCACCAGCGCCAACCATACGCAGAGGTCCTTGTCCACCTATCCCTTCCCCATCTTTTTTGAGGAATGGGGTCTGGATGTGCAGAACATCACAAGCGCATGGGACAACAAAGGTGATATTATCATCGGCAACGATGTGTGGATCGGGTATGAAGCGGTGATTCTGTCTGGCGTTACCATTGGGGATGGTGCGGTCATCGGCGCACGAACCGTTGTGACAAGGGACGTACCGCCTTACACGGTCGTCGGTGGCGTTCCCGCCAAACCGATCCGTGAACGCTTTTCCGCAGGTACCATCTCAGCTATGCTGAAAATCAAGTGGTGGGATTGGCCCGAAGAAAAAATAAAGCAGCATATATCCGATATTCAAGCCGGACGCATCGAACGTTTACAATCGTTTGGCGAAAGGGAATGACACGCTGATCCACAAAAATCCTGTGGGGTGTCGCTGCAACCGCGCAGGGGCTTCTGATTCTGCGCTCCGTACCGAAAACAAACGCCCGTAAGGAATCCGCAGGATGCGTCGCTGTTCCAAACAGGCCGTCCTGTGCCATACAAACCCAAGGAGGAACACCATGGAACCCAACAAGATCTATACGATGAATTTTGCACGCATTTACCCGCTTCTGGTCCAGAAAGCCGAGCGCAAAAACAGGACCCGACAGGAAGTGGATACCGTCATCTGCTGGCTGACCGGCTACGATGCGCAGGGCCTGCAGCGCCAGCTTGAACGGGAGGTGGACTACGCCACCTTCTTTGGCGAAGCCCCCTGCATCAACCCCAACTGCGCCAAGATCACAGGCACGGTGTGCGGCATTGCCGTGGAGTCCATCGAGGACCCCCTCGTGCAGAAAGCCCGCTACCTGGACAAACTGGTGGACGAACTGGCAAAGGGCCGCCCGCTGGAAAAGATCCTGCGCAAGTGATGATAAGCCGAAAATAAAAAGGACCCCGGCCGCTCCCGGATGGGAAACGGTCGGGGTCCTTTTATCTGTTCATGCGGCTGTCACGCAGGGCAGGGGAGCGGTCAATCCAACTCCAGTGCGCCGGTGTACAACTGGTAATAGGTACCTTTCAACTTGATCAGGTCGTCGTGGGTACCACGTTCGATGATGCGGCCGTGATCCAGAACCATGATCGCATTGGCGTTCTGAACGGTGGACAGACGGTGCGCAATGACGAACACCGTGCGGCCGGTCATCAGCGCGTCCATGCCGCGCTGCACGATAGCCTCGGTGCGGGTGTCGATGGAACTCGTCGCCTCGTCCATGATCATGACCGGGGGATCGGCCACCGCCGCGCGGGCAATCGCCAGCAACTGGCGCTGACCCTGACTCAGGTTGGCGCCGTTGCCGGTCAGCATCGTGTTGTAGCCGTCCGGCAGGCGGCGGATGAAGTCATCCGCACCGGCCAGCCGTGCGGCGGCGATGCATTCCTCGTCGCAGGCATCCAGGTTGCCGTAACGGATGTTCTCCATCACGGTGCCGGTAAAGAGGTTGGTATCCTGCAGCACGATGCCAAGGCTGTGGCGCAGGTCCGCCTTCTTGATCTTGTTGATGTTGATGCCGTCGTAACGGATCTTACCGTCGTTGATATCGTAGAAACGGTTGATCAGGTTGGTGATCGTCGTCTTGCCGGCGCCGGTGGAACCAACGAAAGCAACCTTCTGCGCCGGTTTGGCGTACAGCGAAATATTGTGCAGTACGGTCTTAGCCGGCGTGTAGCCGAAGTTGACGTCATAGAACCGCACATCGCCGCGCAAGCGGGTGTAGGTGATGGTGCCGTCGTGATGGGGGTGCTTCCAGGCCCAGACGTTGGTGCGCTCGCTGCACTCCTCCAGGCTGCCGTCGGCGTTCTCCTTGGCGTTGACCAGGGTCACATAGCCGTCGTCCTCTTCCGGCTCCTCGTCCAGCAGGGCGAAGATACGGTGCGCACCGGCAAGGCCCATGATGACCATGTTGATCTGGTTGGAAACCTGGCCGATCGCGCCGGCAAACTGCTTGGTCATGTTCAGGAAGGGGACTACAATGCTAATGCTGAACGCCATGCCCGAAATGCTGATGTTCTGCACGTCGGTCAGCAGCAGCGCGCCGCCGATCAGCGCGACCACAACGTACATGACGTTGCCCACGTTGGCCAGCAGGGGCATCAGGATGTTGGCAAAACGGTTACCGTTGCGGGCGTTGTAGAAAATTTCCTCGTTCACCTTGTCGAAGTCGGCCTTGGCGCCTTCCTCATGGCAGAAGACCTTGATGACTTTCTGACCGGTCATCATTTCTTCCATGAACGCCTCGGCGTGGGCAATGGTGACCTGCTGACGCAGGAAGTACTTGGAGGAGCGGGCGGTGATGGCGCGGGCCGCAAAGACCATGCAGATAACGCCCACCACCACGATCAGCGCCAGAATGACGCTGTAGTACATCATGATGCAGAAAACGGCAAGCAGCGTCACGCCGGAGATCGTCATCTGCGGCAGGCTCTGGCTGATCAACTGACGCAGGGTGTCCACGTCGTTGGTGTAGTAGCTCATGATGTCGCCATGGCCGTTGGTGTCAAAGTACTTGATGGGAAGATCCTGCATGTGGTTGAACATCTTCTGGCGCAGTTTCTTCAGGGAGCCCTGGGTGATGATCGCCATCATCTGGGTGTAGAACACACCCGCGATCAGGCTGACGATGTACATCGCCACCAGGATGCCGACGAACGTCAGGATCTTGCCGGAAACCGCGCTCCAGTCGCCGCTCTTGTAGCTGTCGTCCACGATCTGGATGACGTTCTGCAGGAAGATGGAGGGGGCGGCGCTGACAACGGCGTTGATCAGGATGCACACCATGGTGACAGGCAGCAGCACGGGGTAGAACTCAAACAGCGTGCGCAGCAAACGGCGCAGGACGCCTTTGGGGGCGCGCTGACCGCGGGCCGTAGTGGCCGGGGCCGCCTTTTTGTTTTTATTTGCCATCTTGATCACCTACCTTATTCTGGGAAGTATAGACCTCGCGGTAGATCTCGCAGGTCTTGAGCAGCTCTTCATGCGTGCCGATCGCGTTGATGCGGCCGCCGTCCATCACGATGATGCGGTCGGCGTCCTGCACGGAGGCAACGCGCTGCGCAATGATGATCTTGGTGGTTTCGGGGATGAACTCACGGAAGCCCTGGCGGATCAGCGCGTCGGTCTTGGTGTCCACGGCGCTGGTCGAGTCGTCCAGGATCAGGACCTTGGGCTTTTTCATCAGCGCGCGGGCAATGCACAGACGCTGCTTCTGGCCGCCGGAAACATTGGAGCCGCCCTGTTCGATCCAGGTATCATACTTGTCGGGGAACTGCTGGATGAATTCGTCGGCCTGCGCCAGTTTGCAGGCTTCCAGCATTTCTTCGTCGGTGGCGTTTGCATTGCCCCAGCGCAGGTTGTCCTTGATCGTGCCGGAGAACAGAACGTTCTTCTGCAGAACGACAGCCACGTTGTTGCGCAGCGTTTCCAGGTCGTACTTGCGCACATCCACACCACCGACCTTGACGCTGCCTTCGGTCACGTCATACAGGCGGGGGATCAACTGGATCAGCGTGGATTTGGAAGAACCCGTGCCGCCCAGAATACCGATCAGCTCGCCGGACTTGATGTGCAGGTCCACATCGGACAGCGCCATGCGCTTGGCCTTTTTGGAATACTTGAAGCTGACGTTGTTGAAGTCGATGGAGCCGTCCTTGACTTCGGTGATGGCGTTCTCAGGGCTGGTCAGGTTGCTCTCTTCCGTCAGGACTTCGACGATACGTTCGGCGGATTCCATCGACATGGAGATCATAACAAAGACCATCGAGAGCATCATCAGGCTCATCAGGATCTGGAAGCTGTAGGTCAGGATGGCGGACATCTGGCCGACGGCGATCTCGGTGCCGCGGCTGGTGATGACTGCGTAGGAGCCGAAGGACAGAACAAAGACCATGCCGGCGTACACGCAGAACTGCATCATCGGGTTGTTCAGAGCCATGATGCGCTCCGCCTTGGTGAAGTCCTTGCAGACATCCTCGGCGGCAGTGGCGAACTTCTTCTTTTCGTAGTCCTCACGCACGTAGCTCTTGACCACGCGCATGGCCTGCACGTTCTCCTGCACCGAGTCATTCAGCGCATCGTACTTGCGGAACACGCGGCGGAAGATCGGCATGGCGGCGCGGATCACCAGCGCCAGGCCGACGCCCAGCAGGGGAATGGTGACCAGGAAGATCATGGCCAGACGGCCGCCCATGGCAAAGCCCATGATGAAGGAGAAGATCAGCATGAGCGGGCCGCGGATGGCAATGCGGATGATCATCATGAAGGACATCTGCACGTTCACGATGTCGGTGGTCATACGGGTGACCAGGCTGGAAACCGAGAACTTGTCGATGTTTTCAAAAGAATAATCCTGGATGCGGTAGAACATATCATGGCGCAGGTTCTTCGCAAAGCCGGTGGATGCGGTGGCACAGGTATTGCCGGCCGCAACGCCGAAGATCAGCGAAAGGATGGCCATGATGAGCAGCTGGACGCCGTAATTCACGATGACGTCCATGCCGCAGCCGGCCTGCATCTGGTTCACCAGCTTGGCGATGGTGAAGGGGATCAAGCATTCAAGAATGACTTCGACGACGACCAGAAGCGGGGTCAGGATCGCCGGCTTTTTGTATTCCCGAATGCTGCGGGCGAGGGTTTTTATCATATGCGACATTCCTCCCAATCGGATACATCCTGTGTGCCCACGCGGGATGTATCATATTTTAATGGAAACCTGTGGGGTTGCAGGCTATTCGTCCAAGTTGGCAGCCATATGCGCGGCCGTTTCCAAAAACTGCGCAAGCTGCTCGCTGGACAGCCCTTTCGTCAGTCGCTGTTCGCCTTGGCGGAGCGACTCACTGATCTGTGCGTCAAGGTGGGCGGCCCGTTCCGTGGGGATCAGGCTTTTCAACCTTGCGTCGCTGGCGACGCTTTCACGCACGATCAAGCCGTTCTTCTCCATCAGTTGCAAAATGCCGGTGGCGGTCGAACGGCTCATCCCGAATGCCTTTTCTACGTCACGCTGAAAAACCGGTCCCTCGGCGCATTTCACCAGAATGTAATGCATGATGCGGCTTTGTCCGCCGGTAAGGCCCAGGCTCTGCATGTTGGCATTCATACGTTTTTTGAGCTTGTGGGATAGGATGTGGATCCACATCCCACAGTCCTTTTCCATTTTGAAAGCTTCCTCCCTCCCGAATCTGTAAAGTACTTTGACTTTCCCATACCCCAAAAATGTTCGAGAACAAACAAATTCTAAACCAAGGTGCAAATATTGTCAATATGGAAACTTTATCTTTTTACAAAATTCTGCATTCTGTCAATAACAGGGGAGAAAATGCCTGTATTTTTTCGGCAAACCGCCCTCTGCACCGTATAATAGATTGCTTCGACCCGAACAAGGAATATTTCTTGCGCTTGCCGCAATTAGGAAAGTTGAGAAAAAGAAAAACGACAAGCCGAAACTTGTCGTTTTTTGGTGGGAGCTGGTGGATTCGAACCACCGAAGCATTAAGCAGCAGATTTACAGTCTGTCCCCATTGGCCACTCGGGAAAGCTCCCTTATTCATTTGTGTGCCCCAGCTGCCTGGTGCTCGATTATTATAGCAAACCAAAAAGCAAAATGCAAGTGTTTTTTCAAAAAAAATCAAAAATTCTTAATAAAGACGATAATGCGGCAAACTTTTTTCAAGGAAGTTGCTTTTCGCCTGTAAAAGCACGCAAAACAGAGGCATTTTGCAGCAGTGTCCAATTTGCAATCTTTCAAAAATTGGTTTAATAAGTAGAAACAGTACCTGTGCTTGCAATTTGGCGGGGAATCCGCTATAATATCTGCGTTGTCTTCTTCAATATTTATAGTTGGAACTGGCAGAAAATCCCCTGATGTTTGCGCTTAACATAAATACCAGATTTTTTTCCTGAGAACTATGATTTTACGTGATCGTTCATGCAAATCGAACAGGGGAGAATATAGTTCTATACTTTTCTTTTAATATTCCTAATAATTCTCTTTTATATTTATATTCTATAATCCATGATAATATTTTAATATTTGATATAGTATGTCGTATGTCTCAGTAGCTCAGCTGGATAGAGCACGCGCCTCCTAAGCGCGGGGCCGGAGGTTCAAATCCTCTCTGGGACGCCAGAACACCGCCGCAAATGATCTTTAGATGATCTTGCGGCGGTGTTTTTGATTTATTTGGGATATTTACAGATTACAGGAGCATCGAATATTATAAGGCAACTTAGTATCATGATTTCTAAAAACACGCCCCAATATAAACGTAAAGAATCGCAGTAACATAAGACTTCTATAATTCTAAACTTATTAGTGCTCCTGATTTTTATTCTGCACTTATTATTCCATGATTAAAAATCCGAAAACTTTTCAAGTAATCCTCAGATTTTCCAGTTGGACATAAAGAAATCAGCAAAGTCATACATGCTAAACCGTTATATTTATTAGATTTTCAATTTATAGATCAGTAGATTATTCTTTCAAACACTTACTTTCACTTTTCTTCATCATCAAGTTTTTCTTCTATCTGCCTTTTGATAAAATCTATCCTGTCAAACACTGTGGGCTTAAAGTAACCGGAGACCGCCGCCACCAGCGCCTTTTCAGGTGCAATATAGATCACATTCCCGCTGTTGCCGATGGCCGCATAACTTCCGGCGGCTTCATCCAGAATCCACCACAGGTAGCCGTACTTCATATTCTGGAAGCTGTCGCCGCAGCACAGGCGGGGTTTTGTGCTTTCTTCCAGCCATTTTTCGGGAATGATGCGCCTGCCGTCAAAAACGCCCTTTCCCAAACACAGCAAGCCGATCTTTGCCATTTCCCCGGCAGAGAGGCAAAGGCCATACCCCGCGGCGCCAACGCCTTTCTCATCAGAAAACCAGATCCTTCCCTTAGGCTTTTTCCCGATGGTGAATGCCTTGTGCGCTTCGGCGTCGGGCGCAACATACAGTTCGCGCGGGGCGATCCCCAGCGGTGCAAACAGATAGCGGTTCGCAAAATCCACCGTCGTCATGCCGCTGGCCGCTGCCAGGATGCCGGTTAGGATGTGGATGCCCAACGTGGAATATCGAAATTCCCCCGTCAGGCCGCGTCTGCCGCCCAGAAGATCCAGCGCGGCCAGCGTCCAATCCTCCTGCGTGCATACTCGGGTCCATGGCTCGGAACGGTATTTATAGGGGGCCGTCATCGTCAGAAGATTTTTCAGTGTGACGTTTTGGATCGTTTTTTCGCCCCGCCTGATCCTGTAGTCGGGGAAATAGTCCAACACATAGTCGTTTACGCCGCCGATCAGCCCCTGGTCGATGGCGATGCCCACCAGAAGCGAAACAACGCTTTTGGTGACCGACATGGTATGGACGGTATCTTCGGCCCGGTAGCCGTTCCACAGATCCCGGATCACCGTTCGGCCGTTTTGGATCACGGTGATCTGGCAGATGTTGGGCTGGGTATCGGCAACATAGCGGTGAAACTCCAAGCGGTCTATCATTTTTTGCTCCTTTCTGTCCGGGCGTCTTGGAAAAACGCCGTCTCTGCGGGTATGTTTGGGGCAGGGAAGAGGCACGCCCGCCCGGCCAAGCCTGCGCCGCCACGCCCCGCTTCTTGCTGGCAATCTTAACGCCATAAGAAATGGAAATCAAGCCCTCCTGAAAAAATATCTGCGCAAGGAAACGCCCCGCAAAAAGGCGTTCCCTTATCTGCTTTCCCATGCGCGCACCCCGCACCCCACAGCGCCCGCCGCACGCTGCAAAAACAGAAAGCGCCCGGCAGGGGGAGAGTCCCCGCCGGGTGCCGGTAAACAAACCGCCGCTTTGCTTTTCTGCCGCCCTGCGCGGCAAAACCGTCAGTTTGCTTTACTTTATTATTACCAAATCACAAACTCCCTCTATTGCGGCAAACGATCCCTCTCACCGCCGCAGCCCTGCCGCGGGCAGGGGAGACCGCTGGAAAGCACCGCGAACACGGCAGCGCGTTCCACCGCCCCCCACGCAGGCGCAGGTCCGTTCACTTTGCTTCAACGGACACCGTCCCCGCGGCGTGGTCGCCCCATACGCCAATATAGGTGCTTGCGCCGTCCACCGTCACCGAACCGGCATAGCTGCCGCTGCCGGAGAGCAGCACGGCCGGGTCCTCCGCGCCGGAGAGCAGAAAGACCGCCGCCTCGCCGCTTTCCAAATCAAGGGAACAGGTGAGTTCGACCGTGCCGCCCGCTTCCCGTTCCATGGTGGTGCCGCCAAACAGGAACTCCGTCCCCGTAAAGTCCTGATAATCCGCCCTGTACGACCCGGTGTAATCGTCACCGCCCTTTGCCAGTTGCCCTTTCAGTTGGCTTTCCGGCGTCAGGACGGCGGCACCGGCCCCGTCCACGAGGGTTTGATAAGCGCCCAGAACGCTGTCTTTCACTTGGCCGTTGTCCACGTCCGCCAGGGAACTGAGCGCCTCGTCGGTCTCGTCCGCCAGGTCGTTCAGCACGGCGTCGATTCCATCGGCCAATCCGTTCAGCAACGCATCCGTCCCGTCCGCGGCGGACTGCAAAGCCGCCGAACAGCCCGTCAGCCCGGCGGCGCACAGGACCATGCCCAGCAGGGCGAGCGTTTTTTTCAGAAAAGTGTTTTTCGCCATGGATGCCCCCCTCAAGCGCGCCGCCGTCCGCGGCCTTTTTTCTTCTTCTTTTTCCGGGCGTTCTCCGTTTGGGCGCCGGGGTGGGAACACAGCAGGATCACAAGGGTCGCGGCGACGACCGCCGCCATGCCCGCCAGGGACAGCAAAATGTTGGGCGCTTCCGTGGCGCCGCTGTACGCCTGCATATCGAACCCGACAAGGTTGAGCGCCGCAGAGAACGGATAGGCGGAAAGCAGGACCCCGCTCTTGAAGAACATGATGGAATACCCGAAAAAGAACGCCAGCAGCGAACCGCCGAGATACGCGCCCCGTATCTGGCCAAAAATCAGGACAAGCGGCATACAGACCAGACCGGTGGTGAAGGCCGCGGCTACGACCTGCGCGCCCTGCCCCAGCAGGAGCGCGGCGGAAAGCCCATCCAGCCCCGCCAGGGTGCCGAGCAGGACCGTTACCGCCACGCTGTAGATGCCGAACAGAAGCGCCAGCACCATGCAGATGAACAGTTTGGCGCCCAGCAGCAGGGGATAGGGCACCGGGACGGTCAGCAGGTTTTTCATGGTATCGTTCGTGTTTTCCCGGTCGATCAGCCACCCGCCGATCATGACAAGGGAAAGCGGCAGAAACATCTGCGTGTTGCCCCAGATCACATTGGGGAACAGGTCGATAAAACTGTAACTTTCGTTGCGCATCTCCGGGTTTACGATCAGATTGCTCCCGTACTGTACAAGGGGGCACAGCGCCATCGCCACGATGCCGACCAGCAGGATCTGGCAGCGCCGCAGCTTGCGCCATTCGCCTTTCAGAATGTTCCACATGATCCACACCTCCTTAACTGTTCTGGCGCTTGTAGACCAGCGCGATCAGGGTCAGAAACAGGGCGGCTTCCAGCGCCGCGACCAGAAATGCCTGGGACGTCGTCACAAAATAGGGGCTGATCCGTTCCAGCAGTTCGGCTGTTTCGGCGCTGGCGTTCGCCGTATCGAAATACTGATAGTACCACCGGAACGTGAGGGCGCCGGGCAGCAGTGTGCCGGGGTTCAGCCCGAACGGCTGCATGATCAAAACGTCGCTCATGCCCAGGATATAGTTGACGATCGTGTAGAAAAAGGTGATGATGACCGAGATGATGTAGCTGCGGTTCAGCACGACCACCAGCAGGATGCAGGGCAGCGCCCCGGCCCACATCATGATGCCCTGGCCGACCCCTACGCCAAACAGCTTCCAGAACCCGACCGGCTCCCACCCCTGCGCCAGCACGATGAACAGGTTGGTCAGGCCGCCCACCGCCGTGAACGCGACGGCAAACAGGAACAACAGAGTCATTTTTGCCATCACCAGCGCCGGTTTGCTCACCGGGATGGTCGTCAGATTTTTCAGGGTGTCGTTGTCCTGTTCCTCAAACAGCAGGTTGGAAGCCAGCACCACCAGCGCGGGCATAAGCAGCAGGTAGGAACTGAGCTGGAACAGCGAGGCCATCATGCGTTCCACCGCCTCCGCGCTGCTGGAAAAGTTCCGCATATCGGGCAGAAGCAGCGCGCAGGCCAGCGGGATCAGCGCCGAAAGCCCCACTGCCGCGAAAAACAGCGGCTTGCGTTTGAGCTTGATAAATTCACAGTGCAGGAGTTTAAGCAATGCCCTCACCCCCTGTGACCTGTTTGAAGTAGTCTTCCAGCGTATCCTCATAGAGGTGCGCGTCCGATACGGTCAGCCCCGCGCCGAGGAACAGCCGCAGGGCTTCGGCCGTGTTCAGCCGCAGGTCGCGCACCGTCAGGACGTTCGCGCTGTCCACCGAGACGGCGCGCATCCCCAGCCGTTCATACAGCAGCCGGGCGGCCACCGAAGCGTTGGAAACGGTAAAGCGGAAATACTTCCCGTTTTTGGCTTCCAGTTCTTCCAGGCTTTCTTCTTCCAGCAGAACGCCGTGGTCGATGATGCCGATGTCGTCCGCCAGCAGCGAGATTTCCGACAGGATGTGGCTGGAGATCAGGATGGTCTTGCCCGTGGCGTTGCACAGTTCCCGGATGAAGTCGCGCACCTCCGCGATGCCGATGGGGTCAAGGCCGTTGATCGGTTCGTCCAGGATCAGCAGTTCCGGGTTGTGCATGACGGCCAGCGCGATGGCCAACCGCTGCTTCATGCCCAGCGAATACTGCGAAAACAGCTTTTTGTCCCGGTACGGCAGGTTGACGACTTCCAGCGCGTTCTTGATGGGTCGGGTGCCTTTCAGCCCCCGGAGTTCGGCAAAAATCTGCAGGTTCTCCGTCCCCGTCAGGTTCGGGTAAAAGCCGGGCGACTCGATCAGTGAACCGATGCGGGGCAGGATCTTTTTCTCGTTGCCGTGCAGTGGCTGGCCGAAAATTTTCACCTGCCCGGCGGAAGGGGCCGTAAGCCCCAGCAGCATCCGCATGGTGGTGGTCTTGCCGGCGCCGTTGCGGCCCAGCAGGCCGTAGATGCGCCCCTTGCGCACATGGATGGACACGCCGGATACGCTGCGCTGGTCCCCGTATTTTTTGGTAAGGCCGAGTGTTTCAATCACATAATCGCTCATGAGCGAATACCTCCTTGTTCGTGATGGTTCCAGCATACCATGCAAACCTTGAGATAACGCTGAGCCAACCTTAAATTATCTCTGAGATTTGGGCCGCGGAATAGCCAGCGGCCGCCCGCGTGCGGTATAATAAGGTCAGAAACAGGCGGCGAAAGGATTTTTAGCTATGACGGACCACAAGATACTTCTGGTCGATGACGACCGTGACCTATTGGAAATGCTGTGCTCGATCTTCCGGCGGGCAGGCTACACGGACCTGCTGACCGCATCCGGCGGGGCGCAGGCATTGCAGATCTGGCGGGAGGAACAGCCGGACCTGATCGTGCTGGACGTGATGATGCCGGGCATGGACGGGTTCGCGGTCCTGAGAGAGATCCGCCGCACGAGCCGTGTGCCGGTGCTGATGCTTACGGCCCGCGGCGAAGCCGAGGACCGCATCGAAGGGCTGGAGATCGGCGCGGACGATTACCTGGCCAAGCCTTTTCTGCCCAGGGAACTGCTGCTGCGGGCCGGTGCGATCCTGGCCCGCGCCTACCCGGAAAGAAAAGAGCGGGTCGAACTGGCCGGGGCCACCGTGGACCTGGCCAACGCACAGGTGTGGAAAAACGGCGAAAAGCTGACGCTGACCGCCAAGGAAATGCAGCTTTTTGAAAAGCTGTACCAGAACGCGGGGCGCATCGTCACAACGGGGATTTTGTGCGAGACCATCTGCGGGGAGTTCTGGCAGGGGTACGAAAGCACCCTTTCCACCCATATCCGCCACCTGCGGGAAAAGATCGAAGCCAACCCGTCCCGCCCGGTGTCGCTGGTCACGGTCAAGGGCCTCGGCTACCGCCTGAACCTGCGGGGGGGGGTGACACGATGAACGCGGTGAACCGGTTTTTCCGGCGGTATGTTTTCTCCACCGCCAGCATCATGCTCCTGTTCCTGTGGGTCAATGTCGTGATGTTCTTTGCGATCCTTGTGATAGGAAGCACGATAGGCGCTTCCCAGTCGTATTTCTCCATCAGCACGTTTTCGGACCATGTCGTGCGCCAGGGCGCAGGCTGGGCAGCCGATGATACCGCCCTGGATATGCTGCGCCAGCGGTCCGCCTGGGCGATGCTGCTCAACGAGGAGGGGGAAGTGGTCTGGCAGCAGGATCTGCCGCCGGAACTTCCGCGCGCCTATACCAGCGCCGAGGTGGCGTCGTTCAGCCGCTGGTATCTGGACGATTACCCCGTCAAGGTGTGGGCGCGGGACGACGGCTGCCTGGCGGTGGTGGGCTTCCCGCATGGATCGCTGGCAAAATTCTATTTCGCTCTGGAATTGCCGTATACCCATGTGCTGATCGGCGGCGCGGCGGTGGCCTTTTTGATCGACGTGCTGCTGGCGGTCTTTCTGGTATTGCGCAGCACGCGCAAAGTGGAAAAAGCCATGACCCCCATCCTGCGGGGCATCCAGGACTTGAGCCACGGCAAGCCCCCGCACCTGGACGAGCAGGGCGAACTGGCCGAGATCAACGCCGGGCTGAACCGCGCGGCGGATTATATGCGCCGGAAGGACAACACGCGGGCCGAATGGATACGCGGCGTTTCCCATGACATCCGCACGCCGCTTTCGATGGTGCTGGGCTACGCCAGCGAACTGGAGGAGGACCCGGCCCTGCCGCAGGAAGCCAGAACGCAGGCGGCCATCATCCGCCGGGAAAGCGAAAAGATGAAGCGGCTGATCGACGATTTGAACCTGACCACCAAGCTGGAATATGCGCTGCGGCCTGTTCGCTTCCATGATGTGGACTGGGTGGAACTGAACCGTCGGGCCGTCAGCGACATTCTGAATGCCGGGCTGGACAGCCGGTATGAGCTGACCTTTACCGAGCAGCGGCCGGGCCAGACCATCCACCTGCTGGGGGACAGCGGGCTGCTGCTGCGCATGCTGGAAAACCTGATCCGCAACAGCATCACCCACAACCCGCAGGGGTGCCGGATCGAACTGTGCGTCGGGCAGGAAAACGGCCGCTGCCTGTGTACGGTCACGGACGACGGCGTGGGCATGCCGCCCGCGCTCATGAAGGCGCTGCAGGAGGGCAAGCCCATCGGCAGCACCCGGGACGGCGACGAAAAGACCGAGCACGGTCTGGGGTTAAAGCTGGTCGTCCAGATCGTGAAAGCGCACCGGGGCACGGTCGCTTTTGCAGGCAATGAACCGCACGGTCTGCGCGTCACCCTGTCGCTGCCGGTGCAGCCCGCGTTTTCGTGAACCGCCCCCATGAACCCAATCAAAAAGGAGAACCCATGAGCCAATATCTGGAAGCCCTGCGTCAGGCGGCGGTCATTTACCCGGTGATCGTCGTGCTGTTCACGCTGCCGTATGTCGCGTGGAATTACCATAAATACGGGTCCGTCCTCAGCCTGCGCGTGCTGATCGTCTACAGCTTTATCCTGTACCTGCTCTGCGTCTACTGCCTGGTCATCCTGCCGCTGCCCACGCCGGAAAAGGCCGCCGCGCTGCACGGGCACAAAGCGCAGTGGGTACCGTTCCGTTTTGTGGCCGATATCGTCCGCCAGGTGCAGGAACAGCCGGGCCGACCCGCCCTGTTGGCGGTGCTCACCGGCAGCGCCTTTTGGACCACGCTGTTCAATTTTTTCATGACGCTGCCGTTCGGCCTTTATCTGCGGTATTACTTCTGTTACAACTGGCGCAAAACGCTGCGTCTGTCCTTTCTGCTCTCGCTGTTTTTTGAGCTGACCCAGTTCAGCGGCCTGTATTTCGTCTATCCGGGCAGCTACCGCCTGTTCGATGTGGACGACCTGATCGTCAACACCGCGGGCAGTATGTTCGGCTTTGCCCTGGCGGGGCCGGTGGGCCGCCTGCTGCCCACCCGGCAGGAACTGGATACCGTCAGCTTCCGGCGCGGGGCTTCGGTGTCCTTTACGCGGCGCGTTTTTGCGTTCCTGGCCGATATGGTCTGCCTGGTCTTTGCATCGGGGGTCCTGGCGGGGGTCACGTCCTCGTTCGGCGTCACGCTCTCGGTCCGCTCCACGCCCGCGCTGCTTCTTGCCTATTTCGGGTTGCTGCCCATCCTGCTGCACGGTCAGACCCCCGGCAAGCGCCTGACCCGCACCCGCATCGTCGGCAGGAACGGCGGCGCCGCGCACTGGTACCAGTATCTCCTGCGCTGCGCGCTGCTGCTGGCGGGGCTTGTGGGGGCGCCCTATATCACCAACCGCGTGCTGTTTGCGGCGCTGGATGCGTTCCGACTGAACGGTCTGGCGGCGATCGTCCTGAACGGCCTGCTGATCGGCGGGTATCTGTTCTGGCTGTTTTTCACCGGGGTGCAGATGGCCCTGCACAAGCCCCTTTTCTATGAGCGGTGGTCCCGTACAAAGCTGGTCAGCACCGTTGCGCCCACCAGTGAAGCGCGGCCGGAATAAAAAACGCGCGGTGCCTGCCCTTGCGGATGCCCCCGCAGCCGACAAAAGAAAAGCGCACAGCACTTGCACGCCCTGCTCCCGGCCGATCCCGGCCGGTGGGGGCGTGCTTCTTTTGTGCCCTGCAAATGGTCCCGCCGCTTGACAGCGCCCGCTTGCGGGTATATACTTTTCATGTAAATATGAAAAGTATGAATCTGGAGGTAAACACCATGTCCATGCCCAAAGGAAAACATATTTTCGGAACAGTCAAAGTAGGGGAGCGCGGGCAGATCGTCATCCCCAAAGAAGCGCGGGATATTTTCGGCATCAATCCGGGGGACACGCTGCTCGTTCTGGGCGATGAGGAACAGGGCATCGCCGTGGTAAAGGCCGATGTGATGCAGGAAGTAGCCGTCAGGATCTTGAAGGGTCTGGGGCATTTCAAGGGGGACGCCGATCATGAAGCTGAATGAAACGATGCTCTCTTTTTTGGAACAAGACTGCCTGCGGCGGTTTGGCAGCCCGCGCGGCGCGCAGATCTACGCCCGGACGGAACAATGCTATCAGGAACTTGTGGAACAGCCCCCGGACCGCGGCAGCGCGGCGGTGCGGGCACATTTAGAAGAACGGCTGTTTCCCGTGATGGCCTATTATAAGGTCCTCCGGGAAGAGGGTCTGCCCCCGGAGGACGCATTGGCGTATGTGCGGGAGGAAACGCGGCAGGCCGCCAACGCCCAAAAGGACGCCATGAAGAAACTGGCGGCACTGCCGTGCGCATACACGGTGTACCGGCTGGGTGCCAAACGGCACATGGCCGCCCATTTCCCGGACGCCGGCTGGACGACGGAATGGGTCAAATGCAATGGCAGGGAGATCCACTTCAATCTGCACCGCTGTTTGTATTGGGAACTGACCCGGTCGCATGGCTGCCCGGAACTGTGCCGCGTGTTTTGCGAAAACGACGAGATCACATTTGCCGGATTGCTGCCCAAAATACGGTTTGCGCGCTCCGGGACTTTAAGCGGCGGCGCGGCCTGCTGCGACTTTCATTTTTTGAAAGGGTAACGAAAGAGCGAGGTGCTTTATGTTCAAACACTGGTTCCCGTGCCTGCTGCCGGTTTTTCTGGCGTTGGACCTGCTTCTGCCGTTTCTATTTGCGATTCCCTACAGGGGCTACAGCCATCTGACCCAGGTCATGAGCGTTTTGGGAAATCCCAAAGCCCCGCTGCATATCCTCTATGATCTCTGGCTTGTCGCGTTGGGCGCGGCCATCCTGTGCAGCGCCCCGCGCCTGTATGCCCTCGTCGCCAAAGCGTCGCCCGCCATCGGCGCCGCGCTGCTTTTTGTTCTGGCCGCCTATGCCGTGGGCGGGTGCATCCTGTCCGGCATCTTCCCGGTGGGGGAGGGCAAAACGCTGGAAACGCTTGCCGCCAAAATCCACGGCTATGGTTCAGTCATCGGCTTTTTGCTGCTGACCTTCGCCCCGCTGTTGGCCGGGCTGTATTTTTTCAAGGCATCCAACGGGGCGCTGGGGGTCTTTTCGCTGGTCTGTTTTGTGTTGGCGCTCGTCTTTTTCACGCTGTTCATCATGGCCGACAAGCCCCGGTATCAGGCAACGGCGGTCGCGCTGGAAGGGCTGTGGCAGCGCCTGACGCTCCTCAGTATGTATCTTCCGGTTGCGGCGCTCTGCCTTTTGCCGGAATAGAAGCGGACGGTTCCCATGCGCGGGCGGTGAGCTTATAAGCGCCTTTTCCCGTTTTGGTCACGACCCCTTCCGCTTCGTACTGGTTGAGAAGCCGCTGCAATTCAGCCGGAACGCGGCCTGCTGCACCCCGTGCAGTTCATTCTGGCTGCACCGGTATTTCATATAGTTCAGCGCGCGCTGTTTCAGGCTGGTGGGCACCGCGTCCACCGTCGTGAGCATCCGCATCTTTTGGGCAAGGGACTGGCAGAGCAGACGCAGAGTGGTAAGACCGCCCAGAAAAGACGCCGAGTGATCTGCCCCTGCCAAGGGTAACCTCATGCAAAAATCTTAGTCAGAACCCCCGGCAAAGCCGGGGGCTTGGGTTAGCCCTAGAAGGGCATAA
>SAMEA3387511__coassemble_1380_pt1 | contig 43018 bp, 36 predicted proteins | sample SAMEA3387511__metabat2_low_PE_011 | metagenome-assembled genome bin SAMEA3387511 (sample SAMEA3387511) | Felis catus | biome: Faeces | place: United Kingdom | collected 2012
AATTCTATTATACCAGGAGGTTTTTTCTCTAGGTTTTTTCACTATATAATTTTTTACACTCCCCGGCAGAGCCGGGGGTTGTCTTTGCGCTAAAGCTAACAAAACAGGCCCGCGGCAGCGTTCCGGCGCGCTGCCGCGGGTCTTTTATATAGCATATAGCGGGCCATGCCGGCGCCGTGCGGGCGTATCCCCCAAGGCTGCCCCGCGCAGTCCCTCTTTTGCATCCGGCGGGCCGGGGCGTTCCATCAGGCGCGGCGCTTTTTGTCCAAGCGGATCTTATCCGCGATCATAGCGATAAATTCGCTGTTGGTGGGCTTGCCGCGCAGGTTATGGATGGTATAGCCGAAGTAGCTGTTGAGGGTGTCCACGTCGCCGCGGTCCCACGCCACCTCGATAGCATGGCGGATGGCGCGTTCCACACGGCTGGCCGTGGTGCCGTTGCGCTTGGCGATCTCCGGGTAGAGGCGCTTGGTGACGGCGTTGATGTAACCATGATCCTCCGTCGTCAGCAGGATGGCGTCGCGCAGGAACTGGTAGCCCTTGATGTGGGCCGGGACGCCGATCTGGTGCAGGATCTCGGTGACGGTCATCTCGTCGGAATCCTGCGAACCGCCCCGCGGGCGGCCGCTGCTGCCCGCGGCCTTGAACACGCGGTTGACCAGCACGCTCTCGTCGAAGGGCTTGACGAAGAAGAACGAGAACCCGTTATCCAGCAGTTCCTGCTCCATCTCCTCGCTTTGGAAAGCGCCGGTCACAAAAAACGTCGTCCGTGTGCCGCTGGTGTTCTGCGCCTCATAACGCTGTTTGACCGTGATCGCATCCAGGTCCGGCATGAACGCATCCAGCAGCGCCGCCTGCGGGTGTACATTCAGCAGCGTTTCCAGCGCCTTGCTGCCGTTTTTCTCGCACACCGTCACCGCAACCCCTTTTTCCTCCAGCGCCTGTCGGCACGAGGCGGAGACCTGTGCGCCCGTATCGGTCATCACGAACTTGATTTTTTCCATCGTCATATCCTCCAGACATATCTCTGTCCCAGGGCATTCCGGTCGTGCCCAGGCCGTTGTGCCAGGGCGCCCCGCCGCGCCGGGTTTCGTTTACGATGGAAATTTTACCATATTTTTCCAGTTCTCGCAAGAGGGAATTTCCAATTTTTTCCGTTTTCACCGCAAGTTTCGTTCGACGGTTTTTCCTGTTTTACGAAGTTTTTTCCCCGGTTTTCGCGTTTTCCCGCCCCTGATCCGGCGGAAAAATTGGAAATTTTGGCAGTTTTTGTATTACCAGTTTTCTTTCATGCGATGCCGTCGGCTTTTTGCAGCATGGTGGAAGCGAAGATGCCGTACCCTCGCGCCGGGTCGTTGACCAGCACATGGGTGACTGCGCCCACCAGCCGCCCGTTCTGCACGATGGGCGAACCGCTCATGCCCTGGATGATGCCGCCGGTGGCTTCCAGCAGTTCCGGGTCGGTCACCCGGATCAGCAGGTTGCGGTTGGGGTCGCTGCTGGTCATATTGACCTGTTCGATGCGCACCGTGTAACGCTTGGGCTCGCTGCCCAGCACCGTAGTCCAGATCTCGGCGTCCCCCAGGGCGATCTCCTGCGGTTGCAGCACGGGGCAGCTTTGCCCGGCCGGCGCGCCCGTGTAGCGGCCGTAGACCCCCGTGGTATCGTTGGCCAGCACGGTGCCCGCCGCATCGGCCGAAAACTCCCCGCGCAGCGCGCCGGGGCTGCCCGCGGCGCTTTTGGTGCAGCTGGTGACCGTCACGGGGACGATCTCGCCCGAAAGCAGCGTAATGTCCGCGCCGGTGTCCACGTCGCTGATGGCGTGCCCCAGCCCGGCAAAGGTGCCGTTGGCCGGGTCCAGAAAGGTCATGGTGCCGATGCCGGCGCTGGAATCCCGCACCCACACCCCGGCGCGGTAGGCCCCGGTGTTCACATCCCGCACGGGGGTCAGCGTGGTGGTGTACTGGGTGCCGCCGCGCCGGTAGACGATGGAAAGGGGCGCGCCGCCCGCGGCCGTGACGGCCTGGTTCAGTTCGTCATTGCTGCGCACCGGCCGCCCCCCTGCCGATACGATCAGGTCGCCCAGTTTGAGGCCCGCTTCCTTGGCGGGGTTCTCGGTCCCCAAACTGGTATATTGGTCCGAGAACGCCACCACCAGCACCCCATCCGAGAACATCTTGACCCCGAACGGCGTGCCGCACACCTGGACGCTGCGGGCTTCCACCTCCACCGCGCGCACCGTCTTGATGGGGATAGTGCCAAACAGCGCCAGCGTCACGTTGCGGCTGGTATCCTGCCGGGCGCTGTCCGCCACGGCCACGTTTTCCCCTTTTTCCTGCGCCGTGACCCAGGGCATCGACGCGATCTGTAACGCGCCGCCCGTTGTGTACAAAGTATCGGGCAGCGCGGCGGCCAGCCCCCACCACACGCCGCCCGCCAGCAGGGCCAGGCAGAGCGTCAGCGCCAACAGACGGCGCAAGATCCGATAGGCAGACATAAAAAACCCCTCCCGCGTCAGTATGCGCAGGGAGGGGGCCGTTTATTATAATAAGAAAAAGCGGGCGCTGTATATTATATAATGTAGGGAAAGAAAAATCCCGAAGGCATAAACCTTCGGGATCTGGTGCGGATGAAGGGATTTGAACCCACACTCTTTTAAGGGAACTAGAACCTGAATCTAGCGCGTCTGCCAGTTCCGCCACATCCGCATATTCTATTTGTGCGCCCGTGAGCCGAGCGACGTGTATTATTATAGCCAGCCTTTCCCCAAATGTCAAGCACTTTTCCAACACTTTTTTGAAAAAAGAAAAAATCCCGAAAGCGTAAGCCTTCGGGATTTGGTGCGGATGAAGGGATTTGAACCCACACTCTTTTAAGGGAACTAGAACCTGAATCTAGCGCGTCTGCCAGTTCCGCCACATCCGCATATTCTGTTGTGTGCCCGTGAGCCGGGCGACGCATATTATTATAGCCACCCTTCCCCCAAATGTCAAGCATTTTTTTGAAAAAAGTGGCAAAATCTTTTTATCCGCCGCCGTATGCCCGCTTTATCGCGTTTTTTGCCCGCGCTCCTTGCTTTTGCCCCGCGATTTGGTATAATAGGAAGCAAAAGATGGAGGTTATAGAATTATGTGGACCCGTTCACTTTTGAAAGAAAATGCCAAACGCGCCCTGTCCGGGCGATACGGGCGCGGTCTGGTCGTCTGCCTGATCCCGTCCCTGTTAGGGTTTATCTGTTCGGAACTCATGTTCTCGCTGGGGCTGCCGGTCGCCATGTTTTCGGGGCTGGGGCTTGACTGGTCGCAGCCGTCCGCACTTACCGCAGAAGCACTCATGCCCATGTTTCTGTCCGCCTATCTTGTCATGATGGTCGTTGTACTGGTGTGGGGGATCTTCGTTTCCAACGTGATCGCGGTCGGTTCCTGCCGCTATTTTATGGAAAGCCGCCAAAGCCCGGCCCCCATCGGCACCCTGTTCAGCGCCTTCCGCAAGCCGTATCTGAATGTGGTGAAGGTGTATCTTCTGGTCAATCTGAAAATCGTGGGGATCATGCTGCTGTTCGCGATCCCTGCCTGTATCCTGGGCGTGCTGTCCATGTCCGTTCCGCTGGCCGTGGTCCTCCTGCTGCTTTCTTTCCTTCCCGCCACCTACTGGATGTACTGCTATATGATGGTCCCCTACCTGCTGGCGGAGAACCCCTATCTGACCACCCGGCGTGCCATGGAACTGAGCAAGCAGATGATGTACGGCGAAAAGCTTCGCTTTTTCGTGCTGCAGCTTTCCTTCTTTGGCTGGGCGCTCCTGTGTTCCCTCCTGGGCTGGACGCTCGCGCTGATTTTACCCCTTTTGGCTTCGTTCTGCACGCTGCCGCTTCTGCCCTATATGAAAGCCACCTACGCGGAGTTCTACGCCGCCATGCGCGCCAAGGCCCTTTCGCAGGGGATGTCCACCCCCGAAGAACTGGGCGGCTTTGTGCGGCATGACAGCAGCACCGCCGCGCTTTGATCGTTCGTCCCCGTCAGCGCCCCTTCCGGCCCGGTCCGGCGGGGCGCTTTTATTCGTTTTTTCCGCCCGGCCGCCGCGGGCACAGGCGGGTATTTTCCCTTCCAAAAGGCCGGTCTGCGCGGGTTTTGGTTCCTGCTGCCGAAAAAACGAAAAAAATATTGCAGTAATCGCTTGACAACGCCCGCACAACTTGCTATAATAGCCCATGCAGTCAAACGACTGCCTTGGAAAGATGGCTGAGCTGGTCTAAGGCGCACGACTGGAAATCGTGTAGGGCCCCTAAAGCCCTCGAGGGTTCGAATCCCTCTCTTTCCGCCATAAAGAGCACCTGCTGTACGGCAGGTGCTTTTTATTTTTGTTCCGATGCGCCGCGGCGGTAGGCCGTGGGCGTCGTATGTTTCCATGCCCGGAACGTCCGGGTGAAATAACTCACATCGTCAAATCCGCAGTCCGCTGCGATCCGGGCCACCGGCAGGGCGGTCCCTGCCAGCAGTTCCCCTGCCCGGCGCAGGCGGCATTCCCGCAGATACTGCACCGGCGTCTGCCCGATGGAACGGCGGAAGCAGCGCAGGCACTCGCTGGGGCTGATGGCCGCGCTGCGGGCGATCTGGGCGACGGTCAGCGGTTCGGCAAAATGGCGGTGGATGTACGCCAGCATCGTTTTGACCCGCGCGTTGTCCCTCGCAGCGCGGCTGTCCCCCTGGGCGGGCGGCAGGTCCTGCCGGTGGTCCAGCAGCAGCGCCACCAGTTCCGAAAGCCCTGCCCGCACCAGAAAAGGATAATAGCGCGGTTCCTCCGAACAGGCCTGCCAGGTCCGTTCGATCGCATCCAGCGCGCGGGCCTCCACCGGGTCGCTGCGCCGCAGGCAAAAGTTTGTGCGTTCCGGGCTGTGCATCAGCGGCAGCAGGTATTCCTTATAGAATATACTGTCCGGGCTGCCGCCCACCAGCCGCGGATGGAACACCAGCGAATGCAGGCGGCTGGGGCCTTCCCCCGCCGCGCAGACGGCATGGAGCACGCCGGTATTGACGAAAAAGCCCTCCCCGGCCTGTAAAGTCCGGGTCCTGCTGCCGATGGTGACGGCCACGCTCCCCTCTGACACGAGCGCGGCTTCCAGTTCTTCGTGCCAGTGGCAGACCACACCGCACGCGCGCAGATCGTCGTAGTAACAGGCGATCGGGAACGTCACGGTGCCGTGTTCGAGCAGTTCCCGGCCGGAGCGGTCCACCGTGGTATTGCCTTCAGATAGCATATCCATCCCCCATTTGGCTGAAATTGTTCCAAAAATAGCTGAAATCATGCTGGAATTACCTAAACAGTGCTGATAAAATGATAACATCTTATCAGGAGGTCTGCAAGATGGTACATCTTCTTCTCGCAATTATTTATCTGGCTTTCATCAGTCTGGGTCTGCCCGACGCCGTGCTGGGCGCGGCCTGGCCCAGCATCTACCCGCAGTTCGGCGTGCCGGTATCCTTCATGGGCGCGGTGTCCATGATCATCGCGTTCGGCACCATCCTGTCCAGCTTGATGAGCGATCGCCTGACCCGCGCGCTGGGCACCGGCCGGGTCACGGCGATCAGCGTGGGCATGACGGCGGCGGCGCTGTTCGGGTTTTCGATCAGCGGCAGCTTCTGGCAGCTTTGCCTGTGGGCGATCCCCTACGGGCTGGGCGCGGGCAGCGTGGACGCCGCGCTGAACAATTATGTGGCCCTGCACTACGAAAGCCGCCACATGAGCTGGCTGCACTGCATGTGGGGCGTGGGCGCGGCCACGGGGCCTGCCATCATCGGCTGGATCCTTACCGGCGGGCAAAGCTGGCAGAGCGGCTACCGTGTCATCGCAGTCTTGCAGGTCGTGCTGACCGCCGTTCTGGTGTTCAGCCTGCCCCTGTGGAAACGCCCCGCTGAAGCCGAGGGCGGCGCCGCTGCCGAAGCCCTGCCCCTGCGCCAGGTGACGCGCATCCCCGGCGCGAAAGAGATCATGCTCTGCTTCTTCTGCTACTGCGCGGTGGAACAGACCGCGGGGCTGTGGGCCAGCAGCTACCTGACCCTTTGCCGCGGCGTATCGGCCGAAACGGCCGCCGGTTTTGCCAGCCTGTTTTACCTGGGCATCACGGCGGGGCGGGCGGTCAGCGGCTTCCTGACGCTGAAATTCAACGACACGCAGATGGTCCGCATGGGGCAGGTGCTCATTGCCGCCGGCATTCTGGCGCTGGCGCTGCCCGGCCCCCAGGAGTTGGCGCTGGTCGGTTTTGCGCTGACCGGCCTTGGCTGCGCCCCCATCTACCCCTGCATCATCCATTCGACGCCCGCCCGCTTTGGCGCGGCGCGTTCCCAGGCCATGATCGGCGTACAGATGGCCAGCGCCTATGTGGGCACCTGCCTGATGCCGCCGCTGTTCGGCCTGGTCGCCAGCCGCATTTCGGCCGCGCTGCTGCCGGTCTGGCTGCTGGCCCTGCTGGTGCTGATGGTCTGGATGCACGAACGGCTGAACCGCCGTACCGCGCTGCATAGCGCCTGACGGGCAGCACGCCCCCTTTTTCCCCTGACGTGCCCCTGTTCAGCGCCCTTCCGGCCCCGCCGGAGGGGCGCTTTTGTTATGGCCGCCAACATCCCGCTGTTTTTCCCGCCCGGGTGCTTTTGCGCCCCCGGTATGGTATAATAGGAAAAACACAAACGCCGAAAGCAGGTGGGAACCATGAAGATCTTTATCATCGAGGACGACGCGGGCATCCGGGAAGAACTGGCCCGGCTGCTGCAGAAGTACGGCTATGAATGTACTGCCGCCGACGATTTTGAGGCAGCCGCCGCCCAGGCCCTGGCCGCCCGGCCCGACCTGATCCTGCTGGACATCAACCTGCCCTGCGGGGACGGCTTCCAGGTATGCCGCCAGATCCGGCAGCAGTCCCGGGTGCCCATCCTCATCCTGACCAGCCGCAGTTCCGACTTTGACGAACTGCTGGGGCTGAACCTGGGCGCCGACGATTATATCACCAAGCCCTACAACGGGCAGATCCTGCTGGCGCGCATCCAGAAATTGCTGGAGCGTACCGGCGGTGCGCAGGCGGGCGCGCTGCTCATCCACAAGGGGCTGACGCTGGACCTTGCCCGCGCCGTCATGACCCACGGCGGCCGGGAAACACCGCTGACGAAAAACGAGCTGGGTATCCTGCGGCTGCTGATGCTGAACAAAGGGCGCGTGCTCCCGCGGGACGCCATCATCGACGAACTGTGGCAGAGCGAAGCGTTCATCGACGAAAACACCCTCAACGTCAATATCGTGCGCCTGCGCAAAAAGCTGAAAGAGATCGGCCTGCCGGATTATCTGGAGACCCGGCGCGGCCTGGGGTACTGCGTATGAGGGCGGCGGACTATCTGGCGAACCGGGCGGCCGCCCTCGCCTGCTTTGCGGCGGCCGGGGCGCTGGTCTTTGGGCTGCTGTGGCTGGTCGAAGTGCGGCTGCTGTTCATCCTGTTCGTGGAAGGCATCCTGCTGCTGTTCTTTCTGGCGGCGCTGGCATGGGACTTCCACCGCCGTCGCCGCTACTACGGGCGGCTGCTGGCGCTGCTGGAACACCTGGACGAGAAAACGCTGCTGATGGAAGTGGCTGAACGCCCCACCTTTCTGGACGCCCGGATCGTAGCGGACATCCTGCGGCGGAACAGCAAGTACCAGAACGACCGGCTGGCCGAACAGGAACGCCAGTACCGGGAATACCGGGATTTTCTGGATAGCTGGGTGCATGAGATCAAAACGCCCATCACCTCGGCCCGGCTGATTGCCGGGAACGACAATTCCCCCGCCGCGCTGAAGATCGACGATGAACTGCGCCGCATCGACGCGCTGGTGGAACTGGTGCTCTACTACGCCCGCAGCGGCGACATGGAGAAGGATTTCCGGGTAGAGCGCACCACCCTGCGGGAACTGGTGAGCGCGGCGCTGAAAAGCCATTCCAAACCCATCATCCAAGCGGGCGGCCAGGTGCGGATGGACGGGCTGGACCGGCCCGTCTGCGCGGACCGGAAAAGCTGCGTCTTTGTGATCGGGCAGATCCTTTCCAACGCCGTCAAATACCGGCAGGGGCCGCTGGTGCTGGAATTTTCCGCCGATACGGAGCAAAACCGCACCCTGCTGTACATCCGCGACAACGGCATCGGCATTGACGAAGCCGACCTGCCCCGCGTCTTTGACAAGGGCTTTACCGGGGCAAACGGCCGCCGCTACCCCAAAGCGACCGGCATTGGGCTGTACCTGTGCCGGGAACTGTGCGCCAAAATGAATATGGAGATCGCCGTCCGCAGCGAAAAAGGCCGCGGCACTACGGTGACGCTGGCTTTCCCGACCGAAAGCATGCTGCGGGGCGCGGGCCTGTGACCCGCGCCTTTTGCCTGCCTTACAGTTTTGTAAGGCAAACGTAAGGCAAAACGAATGGCAGCCCGCCCGCCGGTATGATATGGTAAAAGTACCATAGAAGTCATTCTGACAAAAAGGAGCGGAACGTATGCACAACACGATCCTGCGGGTGGAGGACATCCAGAAATACTACGGCAACCGGGGCAGCCTGACCAAAGCGGTGGACCATATCTCGTTCACGGTGGAAAAGGGCGAGTTCCTGGGCATCATGGGGCCGTCGGGCTCCGGCAAGACCACGCTGCTCAACTGCCTTTCCACCATCGACACCGTGACCAGCGGCCACATTTATATAGAGGGGCAGGACATCACGGCCCTGCACGGCGGGCGGCTGGCCGACTTCCGGGGGCGCAAGCTGGGCTTTATCTTTCAGGACTTCAACCTGCTGGACACCCTGACCGCCTATGAAAACATCGCGCTGGCCCTGTCCATCGCCGGGGAAAAGCCCGCCGCCATCCACAAGCGCGTGACCGAAACAGCGGCCGCGCTGAACATCACCGATGTACTGCCCAAATACCCCTACCAGCTTTCGGGCGGGCAGCAGCAACGCATCGCGGCGGCCCGTGCCATCGTGACAGACCCGGCGCTGGTGCTGGCCGACGAGCCCACCGGCGCGCTGGACTCCCACTCGGCGCGGATGCTGCTGGGGATGCTGACCGAACTGAACGAACGGCTGGACGCCACCATCCTGATGGTCACCCACGACGCCTTTTCCGCCAGTTATTGCCGCCGCATCCTGTTTATCAAGGACGGCAGGCTGTTCCACGAACTGGACCGGGGCAATGCCGGGCGGAAAGAGTTTTTTGCCCGCATCCTGGAAGTGGTCTCCGCGCTGGGAGGTGAGCAGCGTGATCTCCTGTAAGCTGATCTTAAAAAATGTGCGCAAGAACGTGCAGGACTACCGCATCTACTTCCTGACGCTGATGCTGGCGGTCAGCCTGTTTAACGCCTTCAACTCCCTTTCCAGCCAGCCCGCCTTTACCGAGATGAGCCTGACCCGCGCGCTGCTGTATGACCAGTTGGACAAGCTGCTGGCCTCGCTGTCGGTAGTGTTGTCCCTCGTGCTGGGCTTTCTGATCCTGTACGCCAACCAGTTCCTGCTCCGGCGGCGCAAAAAAGAACTGGGGCTTTACCGCCTGCTGGGTATGCGGCAGGGGCGCATCTCCCTCATTTTTGCAGGGGAGACCCTCTGCATCGGCGCGGCCGCCCTGGCCGCGGGGCTGGTGCTGGGGCTCGTCTTTTCCCAGGGTGTTTCCCTGGCGGCGCTCCGGCTGTTCGCCATCGACCTGGCGCAGTTCCGGCTGGTGTTCTCCCCCGCTGCGCTGCGGCAGACCGTGCTCTGCTTTGCGGTGATCTTCGGCGTCGTGATGGTGTGCAACGTCTGGACTGTTTCCCGCGTGAAGCTCATCGACCTGCTGACCGCCGGGCGGCAGAACGAAACGATGACCGCCGACACCGGCCCGCTGCCGGTACTGGGGTTCCTGGCAGCCCTGGGCTGCATCGGCACGGCGGGGGTGCTGTTCGCACACAACGGCCTGCTGCCCTCGCAGGAAAACCACAGTTTTGAGATCGCCGCCGCGGCGCTGGTAGTGGGGACCGTCCTGCTGTTTTACTCGCTGGCCGCGGTATTCCTGCGTGCCGCCCAGGCGGACCGCCGCTTTTACCTGCGCGGTCTCAACGCCTTTGTGGTACGGCAGATCGGCAGCCGCATCCGCACCAACTACCGGCTGATGGCGGTGGTCTGCGGCCTGCTGACCGTGACGATCTGCGCCGTATCCATCGGCGCCAGCACAGCCCTAGCCATGAACGAACTGTCCCGCTCGTCCACGCCCTATGACCTGAACGTGCTGTCCGACGTGGAAAAGGACGGGGATGGCAGCATCGCGGACTATCTGGCAGGCTGCGGCATCCCCCTGACGGACTACGCCGAAGCCATGGAACAGATCAGCCTGTATGAGGCCGATTTTACCTACGGGGAACTGTTCGCCGGGCAGTCGCTCGATCTGTGGCCCATCGACGAAGCCGTGCCCGAATGCGCTGTCACCGTAGTTACCGTGAGCGACTTCAACCGCGCGCTGGCTTTGCAGGGCAAGGCGCCCGTGACGCTGGGCGAAGGGCAGTACCTTTTGAACTGCAACTACAAGGGCACCTATTCCTATATAGAGGAGGCACTGCAGACCCACGCCACGCTGACGGTGAACGGCGTAACGCTGGAACGGGCGGACGTTCACCCGCTGGAAGAAACTTTCTTCATGACCCAGGTGGGCAACAACGACCGCGGCAGCCTGATCGTGCCCGACCGGGTGGCGGCAGGGCTTGCCAAGGACCTGAACGTGCTGCTGGTGTGCTACCGGCCGGACACCGACCCCGACCAGGTATTGCAGCAGATGGTCCCCATCGGCCTGGACGACGCCCACGGCTACCACTACACCGAAAAGACCATGATGTACGATATGTTCTACGGCATCAACGCGCTGGTGACCTTTTTGTGCTGCTATACAGGGCTGATCTTTCTTTTGATCTGCGCGGCGCTGCTGGCGCTGAAACAACTGACCGAGACCGCCGACAACCTGCACCGCTACGGCCTGCTGCAAAAGCTGGGCGCCACGCGGCGGCAGATCGACCGCGCCCTGCTCGCCCAGACCGCGGCTTTCTTCGTCGTTCCCCTGCTGGTGGCCGGGGGCTACTCGGTGCTGCTGGTGGGCAAGGGCATCGAACTGGTGGAGGAGTTCATGAACCTGCACATCGCCGCGAACGTCGGGTTCACCGCGGTGCTGTTCCTTGCCGTATACGGGACCTATTTTCTGGCAACCTGGCTGTCCTGCCGCCAGATGGCGGCAGAACCCGCCGAAAGGAAAGAATGACCCACTGCCCGCACCGGGGCGCTGTGTTCCCACCCATTGCCGCCCCCGGCTGCCGCAGCCTTTGCCGCATAGCCGGGCAGGCAGCGCAATAAGCCCTGCCCTCTCAACGCCCTTCCGGCCCTGCCGGGGGGCGTTTTTTGCGTCAAAACGGCGGCGGTACAGCGGGGTTGAATCGGTTCCAGTTTTTTTCTTCCCAAGACGGGCCATATCTGCTATACTGAAAAAGCGATGCCATTTTTGCGCAGAAACACCGGGGCGCAGCGGCCCCGCGCCCTGCCCTTTTTGCAGGCTGCGCTACAGGAGTGAATCAGTGATGAAACGAATTCTGGTCGTGGAGGACGATCTGGCACTCAGCACCGGCCTCTGCTTTGAACTGGACGCCGCGGGGTATGCTTCCCTGCCGGCCTACAACTGCGCGAAGGCGCGCTGCCTGCTGGCCCAGGACGCGCCGGACCTGGCGCTGCTGGACGTGAACCTGCCCGACGGCAACGGTTTTGACCTGTGCCGGGACATCAAGGCAGTGCGGCCGGAACTGCCGGTCATCTTCCTGACGGCCAACGATTTGGAAAGCGATATGCTCAACGGCTTTGACATGGGCGCCGAGGACTATGTGACCAAACCGTTCAATATGCAGATCCTGCTGCGCCGGGTGGAAGTGGCCCTGCGGCGCAGCAGCCAGACCGCGGCCCCCGCCGCCGAGCGTTGGAGCGACGGCTGGCTGGCGCTGGATTTTTCGGCCCTGACGGCCCGGCGCGGCGGCGAAACGCTGGTCATCACCCCCAACGAGTACAAGCTGCTGCGCTTTTTGACCGACCACACCGGCCAGATCCTGACCCGGCAGCAGCTTTTGGACCGCCTGTGGGACAGCGCCGGGAACTTCATCGACGACCACACCCTGACCGTGACGATGAACCGCCTGCGCGCCAAAATAGAGGATGACGCCCACGCCTACATCAAGACCGTGCGCGGCATGGGTTACATCTGGACGGGAGGCAGGGCATGAAACACCGCAGCATGACCGTGATGCGCTCCGGGATGTTCCTTTTGTCCGCCGTGCTGTTCGCCGCCCTTGCGGCGCTGCTGTGGCAGACCATCCCCTGGGCGTCGGTGCGGTGGAGCATCCTGACGCTGTGCGCCGCCATCTACGCCGTGGTGGGGCTGTGGGCGTGGTACCAGCGGCGGCAGGTCAGCCTGTTTGCCGATGACCTGTGCGAAACGCTGGACGCCCTGATGTCCGGCCGCGAGGTGGAGGGCTACGAGCCCTATGAGGACAGCCTGACCGCCAAGGTGCAGGGCAAGCTGATGCAGTATTTTGACATTATGAGCGAGGGCCAGCGCCAGAGCCGCCGCGACAAGGAAACGATCCAGGGGCTGGTGAGCGATATCTCCCACCAGGTCAAAACGCCCATCGCCAACATCAAGATGTTCACCGGCATCCTGCGCAGCCACGACCTGCCCGCCGAAAAGCGCGCCGAGTTTCTGGCTACGATGGACGGCCAGATCGACAAGCTGGATTTTTTGATGCAGTCGCTCATCAAGATGTCCCGGCTGGAGACCGGGACCTTTGCGCTGCACCCGGAACAGGCCGTTCTGGCCGATACCATTGCCCGCGCCATGAGCACGGTGTGGGCCAAAGCGGAAAGCAAGGACATCCGCCTTAGCGCCGCGTGCGACGGCAGCATCACGGTCCGGCATGACCCCAAATGGCCCGCGGAGGCCCTGGGCAACATTCTGGACAACGCCGTCAAATACACGCCGCCCGGCGGCAGCGTGACCGTGACGGTGCGCCCCTGGCAGTTCTATACCCGCGTGGACATCACCGATACCGGCATGGGCATCCCGGAAGAACACTATAACGACATATTCCAGCGGTTCTACCGCGCGCAGGAGGCCGCCGCCGAGGAGGGCGTGGGCCTGGGGCTGTACCTTGCCAACGGCATCATCACCCGGCAGAACGGCTATATCAGCGTGAAGTCCTGCGTGGGCAAAGGGACCACGTTCTCGGTCTATTTACTGAGCTGAACCGCCCCAAAGCAAGCATTACCCAGAACAAAGGAGAAGTATGATGAGCAAAAAGAACGCCCCCCCGTCCGATTTCCTGTGGTATGCCCTGTACGCCTTCGCCGGGCTGGGGCTGGAACTGGTGCTGCTGGGCGCGGTGGAACCGCTGCTGTTCCACGGCACGGACAGCAGCGCCTACACGGCGGGCCAGTCCATCCTGCACTGGCTGCTGACCTGCCTTTGCTGGGGCGGCATCGCCGTTTTGCTGGTGCGCGGCGCCAGGCGGAAGCTGGGCTTCACGGTCCTGTGCCGGGAGCGCCCCACCCGCCGCGGCGTGGCGCTGGCCGCCGTGCTGACGGCCCTGTGCGTTCTTTTGAACGCCCTGGACTGGGGCACGCTGAAGATCATCGGGGAATTTACCAAAAAGGGTCCCCTGCTTTTTGCGTTCCAGTATCTTTATTATCTGTTCGAGGTCGCCCTCGTCTTTCTGATCGTGGTATTCGGCCAGCAGTTTGCCGAGCGCCTGCTGGGCCGCGCCAGCCGCATTCCCTTCGGCGGGGTGGTTCTGTGCTGCACCTGGGGCGCGATCCACCTTTTGACCCAGGGCGGCCTGTCCGGCGGCGCGGGCGTCATGGTCTTTGCGCTGCTGTACGGGTGCATCTATCTTCTGCTGCGACGCAACGCCGGGCTTTCCTACGGCATGATGGCGCTGGCCTTCGTGCTGTGACCCTGCCATAAAGAAAGAGGTAACGAACCATGAAAACGATCATCCTGTACGGCAGCGAATACGGCACTACCCGCCGCTACGCCGAAAAGCTGGCCCAGTTGACCGGCATCCCCGCCGTGGACTATGCTGCGGCCGGGGACCTGCACGGCTATGAACGTGTGGTCTATCTGGGCGGGCTGTATGCGGGCGGCGTCAAGGGGCTCAAGCGCACTGTCAAACGGTTGCCCACTGGAGTCAAGCTGATTCTGGTCACCGTAGGGCTGGCCGACGTGACCGACCAGGGCAACATCCACAACATTCAAAGCGCCGTGCAGCGGCAGCTTCCGCCCGCCCTGTTTGCCAACACGGCCCTGTTCCACCTGCGGGGCGGCATCGACTACAGCCGCCTGAGCCCCCTCCACAGGACCATGATGACCCTTTTGTACAACAAGGCCCGCCGCCTGCCCGAAGAAAAGAAAACGGCGGAGATCCGTGCCATGATCGAGACCTTCAACCAGAAGGTTGATTTTGTGGACTTTGATTCCCTGCGGCCGGTCGTGGAGGCGATCGGTCAGACTCTACAATAAGCGAGGCATTCCACCCATGAACATCGTGACCGTACATAACGTGAAAAAATACTTCGGCAAAGGCGAAAACCTGGTCAAGGCCCTGGACGGCATCGACCTGGAGATCGAAAAAGGCAAGTTCACCGCCATCATCGGGGCGTCCGGTTCCGGCAAGACGACGCTGCTGAACATGATCGGCGGCATGGACGTGCCCGACGAGGGCGAAGTCATCGTGGACGGCGTGAACCTGCGCGGGCTGAAAGAAAGGCAGCTTGCCGTGTTCCGCCGCAGCAAGGTGGGCTTTGTGTACCAGAACTTCAATCTGGTGCCCACCCTGACGGTGAAAGAAAACATCCTGTTCCCGCTGAGTCTGGCGGGCAGCACCCCCGACCCCGCCTTTCTGGAGGAGATCGTCACCCTGCTGCACCTGAAAGACCGGCTGGCGGCCTACCCCGGCGAGCTTTCGGGCGGTGGGCAGCAGCGGGTCGCCATCGCCCGCGCGCTGATCGCCAAGCCCGCCATCATTCTGGCGGACGAACCCACCGGCAACCTGGATTCCAAGACCGGGCAGAACGTGCTGGGCCTGCTGAAACTTTCGGTCGAGACCTACCGCCAGACCCTTGTAATGATCACCCACAACCTGGAACTGGCCCAGATGGCCGACCGCGTCGTCCGCATCGAGGACGGCCGCATCCACGCATAAGGGGGGACGGCGGCCATGCTTGCGAACAACAACCTGAAGATCTGCTGGACCCTTGTGCGGCGGGACTTCCGCTTTCACCGGGCCAAAAACGCCCTGCTGACGCTGGCCGTGGCGCTGGTCACGGGGCTGTATGCCTTCGTGTTCCTGCTGGGCGGCGCGGTGGAAGGCGCGTTTTTGCTGAACTACCAGTACACCTACGGTTCCACCAGCCACATCCTGTACAGCGGCCTGACCGAACATCAGGCCGAACTGCTGGCCCAGCACCCCAACGTAAAAAGCGCCGTGCGGCTCAGCACGCTGGGCACCCTGTCCGACCCCATGATGGGCCAGCGGTCGGTCAAACTGGCCGTCACCGACCGGGACTATGCGGCGACCGTGCTTTCGCTGCCCACCACCGGCCGCCTGCCGGAACAGCCCTATGAGATCGCGCTGGACGAGTACACCATGGGGTCCTTAGGCGTGACGTATGAGATCGGCGCGCCGGTGGACCTGCAATGGACCGACCCCAGCGGGCAGACCCACACCGACCGCTTTACGCTGTGCGGCTGGTGGGCCAGCCCCACCAACTTTACCGAAGCCTGCGCCTGGATCACCAGCGGCACCGCGCAGGAATTGATGCCGGGCTATGACGGCGCGGCGGCCGCCAACATCACGCTGGGCGTCACGCTGCACCAGCCCCGCGACCTGGAACAGCAGGCCGCCCAGTTGCTGGCGGACCAGGGCCTGCCGGAACTGCCCTTTACCACCAACCTTGCCTACAACGACGCCCGGATGGACAGCGCCAACGAACAGGCCCGTCCCTACTACGCCCCCGCCGTCATGGTGCTGGTGTGCGGCTTTTTGATGGTGCTTTCCATCGTGCAGGTGACCTTCACCCAGGACCGGGCCTATTTTGCCGGGCTGAAAGCACTGGGCTTTTCGCCCCGGCAGATGCGGCGCTACCTGCTGGAAAAAGGCGCCGCCGTCACGGTGCTGGGCCTTGTGCCCGGCTTCCTGATCGGCTTTGGGCTGAACCTTGCCATCACGCCGCAGGTCGTCATCGGCATGGAGCAGAACCCGGCCCTCTACTTTTTGAACTGGCAGCCCCTTGCGGCGGCGGCCGTCTGTTCCCTTTTCACCGTGCTGCTGGCCTACCTGCTGCCCACCCTGCGTCTGGCCCGCATGACCCCCGCCCAGGCTTTGCGCAGCAGCGCCCCGCAGACCGCCCGCGGCAACGGCAGCCGGAACGGCGTGATGACGCTGCCCCGGCTGGCGCTGCGCACGCTCAAACGCGGCATGGGCCGCACAGTCCTGTCGGCGGCGGCCCTGCTGGCGGCTGTGCTGATGCTGACCGATACCTGGACCAAATACACCAGCCTGCAGGAAGACCTGTACCTGGCGGCGCTGTCCCCGTGGGACTACTCCATCGCGGACGCTTCCGCCGCTTCCACCTACCAGTGCTACAACGAGCGCAACCAGGGCATCACCGAACAGATGGTGCAGGACCTGCGCGCCCGGCCCGAAGTGACCGACGTGAGCGCGCTCAAAACCCGCGAAGTGCCTATGACGGCGGACGAAACGCTGCGGCAGCGGGTGGTGAACTACTACAACCAGCCCTACGACGACACCATGACCCTCAAAGACACCCAGGCCGCCTACCCGGACTGGACCGCCGGGCTGGAACGCTTTACCCGGGACGGCAGCTACACCGCCATCGTGGTGGGGCTGGACAACCGCTACCTGGACTATGTGCTGGAATACTGCCCCCTTACCAGCGGCAGCTTTGACGCGGACGCCTTTGCGGCAGGCGACACCGTGCTGGCGGGCGGCGCCTACCACGAGGGCGTTTCCTGCCTGGCGGCGGGCGAAAGCGTGACGCTGGCAGGCCGGGACTTTACCGTGCTGGCGTCCCTGATGCACGACAACACCTACATGGAGGGGTCCAACAGCCCCGAAACGTCCTTCACATTCTTCTATCTGGTGCCGCTTTCGGTCTTTGACGAACTGTTCCCCGGCCAGGGCTACCGCCAGCTTGCCGTGAACATCGACCACAGCCAGCAGGCGTCCTTTGAGGCGTATCTGGACCAGTACGAACAGGGCCTTAACCGTGGCATCAGCGTCACCCTGCGCAGCGATTACCAGCAGAACTTCCAGAACTCCCGGCTGAACATGGTGCTGGTGCAGGGGCTTGTGGGCCTTGTGCTGCTGGGCATCGCGCTGCTGAACTTTTTGAACCTGCTGGCCGTCAAGACCATCAGCCGTCGGCGGGAGTTCGCCGTTTACCAGAGCCTTGGCATGACGCTGGCCCAACTGCGGCGGCTGGTCCTGCTGGAGGGGCTGTTCTATGCGCTGGCCATGGCCGCGGTGCTGGTGCCGGTCAGCGTCGGCTTTGCGCTGGCGGTAATGCCCGGCGTGATCGCGGACTTTTCCTGGGTGGCGGTCTACCACTTTACGGTCGCCCCGCTGTGGGCCGCCCTGCTGGCGCTGGCCGTGCTGGCCCTTGCCACGCCGCCCGCCTGCCTGCGGTTCGTCACCCGCGGCACCATCCAGGAGCGGCTGCGCACCGGGGAATGACCCGCGTCCCCGCATCCATCACTTTCTGTTGAGAGAGGAACGATACCCATGGGTTTGCCATTTCGTTTAGGCACCGTGGCCTTCATCATGGCGATGATGGCCCTGGCGCTGTACATTTTGACCGCGGGCATTCTGGGGCGGAAGATCCACGCCAAATCCCTGGCCCTCTTTTTCCTGTGCGGCGAGGTGTTCCAGTGGGCGGCGATGATGCTCTACGCCCTGTATGTCTTTGGCACCGGGGACGAGGATATGCCCTCTGCGCCGTTCGATACCGTCTGTTATCTGCTGATGGCGCTGGTGCTGGGCATCATCATGACCCGGCTCTACCGCATCCCGCTGCTGCACACCTTCACGGCGGCCGTCCTCTGCACGTTCGTAGTCAGCACGGCCAACGCCACCATGGTGGACGTGGTGGAGGAATACTCCCCCCTGTTTGACCGGATGTATTTTCTGGCCTTTGTGCGGCTGGATGTGCCCTATATCCTGACTGTCGGCGTCGCCCTGCTGGTGGCGGCCATTTTGAAAAAATCCGAGTTCTACCGCTACTTCTCGGCGCTGTTCCGCAGCCGCAGCCGGGGCATCCTGACCCTTGTGGTCTGCCTTGCCCTGCTGTTCATCATGCCGCTGCAGCAGCTTTTGTTCCCGGACCTGACGCCGGACGCCAGCTACGCCACCTTCTTTTTTGCACTGATCGTGGTGGGGGTGTTCCTGATCCAGTTCGCCGCCATGTACACCGCCGGGCAGGACCGCATCAAAGCGCAGGAGGAAACCATCCTGCAGCAGCAGGCCCACATGGCGCTGCTGGAAGAACTGCAGCAGGAGATCCGGGCTTTCCGCCATGATTTCACGAACCTGTTCTCCGGCCTGGCGTTGCAGGCGCAGGAGGGGGACCTGGCCGGTATTCAGGATTTCATGAAGCGCACCAGCAGCTACTTTGACGAGAAGCTGGGCAGCGAGATTGCCCAGATGGACGGGCTGAACAACATCCAGCTCTACCCGCTGCGCAGCCTGCTGGCTACCAAGCTGGCAAAAATGCGGCAGCTGCACATCAAGGGCACATTGGAAGCACTGGCCCCCGTGCGGGACGGTCTTGCCATGGATACCGACGATTTGCTGCGGGCGCTGGGCATCCTGCTGGACAACGCCATCGAAGCCGTGCCCACGGGCGGCGGCCAGGTGCGGGTGGTGCTGTTGCAGGAAGAGAAAGAACTCTATCTGGCCGTTGCCAACAACTACGAGAAATCCCCCGACCTGACCGCCCTGACGAAAAAGGGCTACACCACCAAAGGCGCCGGGCACGGCACGGGCCTTGGCAGTTACCGGCGCATCGTGGCCCGCTGCCGGGGCTGCGCGGCCCGGACCTTCCTGCAGGACGGGATGTTCGTGCAGGAATTGCACATCCCTACCCTATGACCCAAGGAGGAACCGCCTGTGATCCCTGTATATATCTGTGACGACGAACCGCCCATCCGCAAAAATCTGGAACAGATCGTGGCCGGGCAGATCCTGATTCTGGACAGCGACATGGGCCCGGTGCGCGCGCTGGACGACCCCGACGAACTGCTGCGCGCCCAGCGGGAGGACGCCGTTCCGGCCATCTATTTTCTGGATATCGACTTTCCCGGCCGCATGAGCGGGCTGGAACTGGCCCAAAAGCTGCGCCGGTACGACCCCCGCGGCTTCATCGTGTTCATCACGGCGCACAGCGACCTTGCGTTCGAGACTTTCCGCCTGCGGCTGGAAGCGTTGGACTACATCGTCAAGGGCGACCGCGACGCCATGACCGTGCGGGTGCAGCACTGCCTGGAAAGCATCCGCGAGCGGATGCAGGCCCAGCGCCCCGGGCAGGGCGGCTACTGCACGGTAAAAATTCTGGACACGGTGCGCCACATCCCGGTGGACAGTATTCTTTATTTGGAAGCGGTGGGTCTGCGGCATACGCTGCGGCTGCACATGGACGGCGAACTGCTGGAATTCAACAGCAGCCTGGACCATTTTGCCGCCCAGTTGGGCGACGGGTTCTAGCGCTGCCACCGCAGCTTTCTTGTGAACCGCGCCCGCATCCGGGCCGCGCATTTGAAAGAGCAGACCGTGGAACTGGACAACGGCGAAATCTGCCTGCTTTCCCGCAAGGCAAAAAGCGAATATCAGGCGCAGAACCGCGGCTGAGCAATCACCGGGAGGGACCGGCCGATCCCTCCCGGTGGTTTTTTGTTTTCCCAGAAATTAAATTTTATTTTCCTCTTGACTTTAATTTTATTTATGTTATATTGAATATAATTAAATAAAAAGACAAGGGAGATTTGAAATGGAAATTGACAAGATCCCACAGTGGCTGCTTGCTCTGGAGCCGGAGGACGTGACGTTTTTGAAAAACTTTGTTTTGAAGTCCGGCTCACTGAAAGAGATCGCACGCTTGTACGAGGTCTCTTACCCGACAGTCCGCCTGCGGCTGGACAAACTGATCCAAAAGATCGAACTGAGCGACCAGAAGAAAGAGGAACCGTTCGCCGCCTTTATCAAGGGGCTGGCCGTGGATTCCCGCATCGACCTGGAGACCGCAAAACTCATCATAGACAAATACAAACAAGAAAAGGAGAATTGAAAATGTACGATGTAACAGTCTGGGAGCTGCTTGTCGGTTTTGCCGTTGCGCTGGCCCTGATGGCAGCCGAATACCTTTTATGTACAAAACTGAAAAGCCCTTTGTGGGGCGGCATCCTTCCCTGCCTGATCCTTGCGGGGAGCATCTGGGTCTTTGCCAGCGGCGCGGTCCCGCTGGAACTGCGCACCGTTTTCCCCTTTGTGATCCTGAACGCCCTGTTTTTCGGGGACTGGGGCACCGGCCGGGACAAATACAACAAGCTCCGGCAGGAGGAAATGGAACGCATGAAAGCGAAAGATTTGTAAGAAAGGGGCTGTTCCTACCATGAAAAGCGTCATCGTTCTTATCGTCACCGTTGCCCTGCTGGCCGCGCAATACCATTTTGGCCTGCGCAGGCGGAAGCTGCGGGGCGCGGTCCTTCCCGCGGTCATGGCGGTGCTGTTTGCCGTTTTGAGTTGGATGGAAAAGACCGCGCAGTATATCCCCACCGGGCTTGCCTGTGTTCTGGCGCTGGCCGCCGTATGGGCGGTCGGGTATTTCCGCGCCGCCCGGTACGAAAAAGAAGAACTGGAAAAAATGAAAGCCAAAGATCTGGAATAACAGGCGCACCGGCTGCGCGCGTTTTCCCTTCTTAAAATCCCCCAAAAAAGCGGCGGGCCGTTTCGCGGTCTGCCGCTTTTTGCATTTGGCGAAACGCAAAATACCATTGGCGAAAGAAACGGCGCATCTCCCCTTTTGTCTGCTATACTCAGGACAACAAAAGAAAACACCCCAAAACAAACAAAGGAGATGCCTGTTATGCCTGCTGAAAAATTTGTTCATAACTTTGTGAAAGAAGCCGGATTCGACCCCATTCCCGACCGCGCCATCATCGTGACCTACGCCCCCGCCACCCTGATCGAGAAGGTCGCCAAGTTCTTCTCCAACGAGTTCTTCGCGCTGCAAATGTGCAAGGATTCCCTGGTGCTGCTGCCCTTTGGGCGGATGTCTTACAGTCTGAAAAAGGACGTGGCGCTGGAGATCCCCTACGCCAGCATCCATAATGTCGCCGTTACCGAGGACCTGTTCAACTGGCGTATTGAACTGGACACCGACGAAGGGCTGATCGCCCTGTCTGCCCAGCAGAAAGAACTCAACGCCCTGCGCACGTCCGGCACGCTGTCGGTGGGCATGAGCGGTTACGGTTCGGGCGTGACCCGCGAAGGGATCACCAAAAAGGACAACTGGCACCGGGCCAACCTGGACGCCACGCTGGCCGCGCTGAAAGCCCTGCCGGGCCGGAAGGCGACGGCATGAAGCCCCCGACCCCCCGCCTGGCAGAACTGCTGATCGCGGGCTGGCGGGCCGTCCCCTGCACGCTGACCGCTGCCCAGACCTGCCTGTGGGGCACCCTGTTCGCCCTGCCGTTCCCGCTGCTGGCGGGTGGGCTGTACCGGGCGTTTTTGCTGGAACGTGCTGTGCTGCCGGGCCATACGGGGCTGGTCCTGCTGGGCGTCGCCGCCGTCAGCCTGCCTTTGCACGAAGCCCTGCACGCGCTGGGCTGGAAGCGGGCCGGGCGGCTGGGGCGCGGCGAAGTGCGGTTGCTGCTGCGCGGCGGCCTGCCCCGGTGCGTCTGCGGCGCGGTGCTGCCGGTGCGGGCCTACCTGGCGGGGCTGCTGTTCCCCTTTGCGGTGCTGGGCGGCGGCAGCCTGCTGTTCATGGTCCTGTGCCCCGGCACGGTGACGGTGCTGGCGGCCCTTGTGAACCTGACGCTGCCCGGTGCCGACCTGCTGCTTGCCTGCCGCCTGCTGAAAAGCGACGCGGTCCTGGTAGTGGACTGCCCGGACCAGACCGGGTTCATCGGGCTGGAACGGGTCGGCTGACCCCGCCGGGCGGTTCATCTGTTCTCTATCGTTTTTCACGGCTCCCTGCAAGGGAGCCGTATTTTTTTTGCCAAGTTACAAAACTGTACCTTTGCTGTACCCCACCTGTGACTTTGGGTTGGTATCCTGATTCCAGAAACCCGGAGAGCGGCCCCGGACCGGCGGGACCGCTGCCGCAGGAGGAGGAACCTGATTTTGAAAAACATGCTGGATATTCTGGCCCGGCGCAGTTTCCGCGCCGGAAAGATGCGGAACCTGATTGCCGTGCTGGCGATCATGCTGACGGCGGTGCTGTTCACCACCGTCACCACCATCGGGATGGGCGCAGCGGATTCCCTGACGCTGACTATGCAGATGCTGAAAGGCAGCCGGGCGGACGGCGACTTTCGCAACATGAACGCCGAACAGTATGCCGCGCTGGAACAGGCCGACTTTATCAAAGAATACGGCCTGCGGATGCCGGTGAGCTTTTTGAGTAACACCCCCCGCCATAATGTGGAGTTCGACGTGCTGGACCCCGTGCAGGCGGACCTGACCTTTTGTATGCCCACCCACGGCAGCGTCCCGCAGGCTGCTGACGAGGTCGTGACTTCCGACGCGGCGCTGCGGGACCTGGGCATCGAGCCGCAGGTGGGGGCCACGGTCCCTGTCCGCTTTACCGCCCACGGCCGGGAATACGAGATGGAACTGGTGCTTTCCGGCTGGTTTGAAGCCACCAACGAACAGACCAGCATGATGTGGGCGGGCACCGCTTTCCGGGACGCACACCCCGATATTTTCGCCTTCACCTACGACAAAGACCGGGAAATGGCCGGTACTTACTACGCAGACTTTACCGCCACCGGTACGGCGGGTCTACAGCAAAAGCTGGACGACTGGGTACGCCGGATGGGCGGTGACCCTGCGGACGCAGCCTCCGGCGGGGTTTCAGCTTCCATCAACACGATGACGAACCCCACGCCGGACCCTACCACCCTGGCACTGGGCGCGGTCGTGCTGGCCCTGTTCATGCTGTGCGGGTATCTGTTGATCTACAACGTGTTCGACATCGCCGTCATGCAGGAGATACGCCGCTATGGCCTGTACCGCACCATCGGCATGAACCGCCGGCAGGTGCGGCGGCTCGTGAACCGGCAGGCCCTTTGGCTCACCTGCATCGGGCTGCCGCTGGGGCTGATTGTCGGGTTCTTTGTGGGCCGGGCCGCGCTGCCCCACACGATGAACATTCTTGCGGTCAGTTATGAAAACCTTGCCGTGCGGGTCGAGCCTTCCCCCGTGATCTTTGCGGGCGGCGCGGCGCTGACTGCCCTGACGGTGTTCCTTTCCACCCGCAAGCCGGTACGGATCGCCGCTGACACCCCGCCGATGGAAGCGTTCCGTTATGTGGAAGCCCCCGTGAACCGCAAGGCCCGGCGCCGCACGGCCCGCCCCACGACGATGCCACGGCTGGCGCTGGCGAATCTGGGCCGCAACCGGCGGCGCACCGCCTTCATCGTTGCGTCGCTGGCGCTCTGTGTGGTGCTGCTGAACTGCGTGGGCGTAGCCGCGGCCAGTGTGGACGTGGAAAAGCAGGTAGCCTACAGCATCCGCACCGACTTTGCGGTGGTGAACGCCGCCAGCACCAACAACCTAAAGGGCTTCACCCTGCGCGAACAGGGGTTGAGCCGGGACGTGATGGACGCCGTCAACGCGCAGCCCGGCGTGCAGGATGCTTCGGCCATTTACAAAAATACACAGGACGACCGCAATGTGACCTATGACTTCCCGGTGGAATACACCGACACCGGCGAAGGCACCGCCTTTACCGACGAAGGGATTTTGTTCCGGCTGGGTGATGATGGCCGCCCCCTGTGCAATGTGTACGGCATGGAGGAAGTTGCCCTCGCCCGCATGGACCTGCAGGAGGGCGAAACCGACGCCCATGCGCTCTATGAACAGATGGCCGCCGGGAAAGGGCTTCTGCTGGGGGTCAAGTCGGAGATGGGGACTTCCCTGCTGAACCCGGTATTCGACCTGTTGGAAATCGGCGACATCGTTACGGTGTACAAGGACGGTCAGCCGGTTATGGAACTGCCGGTACTTGCCAAAGCCGCCCTGAACGGCGACGACGAGGAAATCGGCTTTACTTCCAACGGCCCCCTGGAAGTGGGCGGCGACGGGCTGTTCTTCTACCTGCCCGCGAATGTGTACCGGGAACTGTACGATGAACCGGCCGTGTACAAATATTCTTTCAATGTAGCGGAAGCCGACCGCCCCGCCATGACAGCTTTTCTGGAAGATTATGTGACCCAGACAGCCCCGGAACTCAACTATGCTTCGGCCGAGGACGCCCGCCAGGACGCCATGGCCACCCGCACCATGCTGCAATTTGTGGGCGGGATGATCGGCGTGATCTTCGGCGTGGCCGGGGTGCTCAACCTTGTGAACACGCTGGTCACCACCATTCTGACGCGGCGGCATGAGTTCGCCACCATGCAGAGCATCGGCATGAGCAGCCGCCAACTGCGCCGCATGATGGTGTGGGAGGGCGTGTTCTACGCCGTCATGGCCTGCGCCGCCGGGCTGGTGCTTTCCATCCTGCTGGGCTTCACGGTGGTGCGGCTGCTGACCGGGGGCATCTGGTACTTCACCTTCCACTTTACGCTGTGGCCCGCCGCGGCGGCCTGCGCGGTGCTGCTGCCGCTTTCGGCGCTGGTGCCCGTGCTGGCGCTGCACCTGTTCAACCGGGGCAGCATCGTGGAAAAGCTGCGCACGCTGGACTGACCTCATTTTTTGACAACGATAACAACGATTTTTTCCAATATCTTCAAAAAACAGGAGGACTTTATCATGACGAACGAGATCATTCTGCAGGCCCGCGGGCTGAAAAAAGTGTACGGCAAGGGCGAGACCGAGGTGCGCGCGCTGGACGGCGTGGATCTGGACATCGAGCGCGGCAAGTTCACCGCCATCATCGGCACGTCCGGCTCCGGCAAATCCACGCTGCTGAATATGCTGGGCGGGCTGGATACCCCCACCGAGGGCAGCATCCGCGTGGGCGGCACCGAACTGGCCAGCCTGAACAGCGAACAGGCCACCATCTTCCGCCGCAAGCAGATCGGCTTCGTGTTCCAGAACTACAATCTGGTGCCGGTCCTCAGCGTGTGGGAGAACATCATCTTCCCCATCTCGCTGGACGGCCGCCGCCCCGACAAAAAGTTCATTTTGCAAATCGTCAAGCTGCTGGGGCTGGAGAAAAAGCTGGACAGCCTGCCGGGCAATCTTTCCGGCGGGCAGCAGCAGCGGGTCGCCATTGCGCGGGCGCTGGCGTCCAAGCCGTCCATCATCCTGGCCGACGAACCCACCGGCAACCTGGATTCCAAGACCAGCGACGACGTCATCGGCCTGCTGAAGATGACGAGCCAGGCTTTCGACCAGACCATCGTTATGATCACCCATAACCCGGAGATCGCCGCCATGGCTGACCGCGTCATCCGCATTGAGGATGGGCGCATCGTATCCCAGTGAGGTGAAGCACCGTGAACGTACAGAAGAAAAAGAAGATCTTCCGCCCCATCCCGGTGCTGACGCAGCGGATGTTCCGCGCCAACCGGGGCCGGAATCTGGTGGCCGTGCTGGCGATCCTGCTCACCACCATGATGTTCACCACCCTGTTCACCCTGACCCAGAGCATGAGCCGCACGCTGGTGGAAATGACCTTCCGCCAGACCGGCTATAATGCCGAAGCGTCGCTGCGCGGCCTGACCGAAGAACAGGCCGACCTGCTGGAAGCCCACCCCGACGTGGAAGCCCTGGGCCGCAGCATCGTGCTGGGCCTGGCGGAAAACCCGGAACTCACCGGCCAGTCGGTGGAGATTCGCTGGGCCAACGACATCTATGCGGAACACACCTTCGCCGCGCCCACCACGGGCCGCATGCCGGAAGCGGAAAACGAGATCGCGCTGGACACCCTGACGCTGGACCGGCTGGGCATCCCCCACGAACTGGGGCAGACCGTCACGCTGGAATGGCGCAAGGACCTGAACAAAGAGGAAACGACCACGTCCACCTTTACCCTGTGCGGGTTCTGGGAGGGCAACCAGTCCAGCTATTCTTCCATGGCGTGGGTCAGCCGCGCCTATGCCGACAAGATGACCGGCGGCGTTTTTGCCGCCGACGACAGCCAGGTGCTGGGGCTTTACATGGTGCATGTGAACCTGTACAGCGACCACAACATCGACGCATCCATGGAACGCATCCTGACGGACACCGGCCTGGAAGGGCTGGAATACAGCGTGAACCTGGCCTACACCCCCGAGATGGGCGCCATGGCCGCCCAGGAAAGCCTGCCCATGTACCTGGGCATGGTGCTGGTGTTCGCCGCCGGGTACCTGATCATTTACAACATCTTCCAGATCAGCGTCACCGCCGACGTACAGTTCTACGGCCGGCTGAAAACGCTGGGCACCACCGCCCGCCAGCTCAAAAAACTGGTCTACGGCCAGGCCAACCGCCTGTGTGTGCTGGGCATCCCGGCGGGCCTTGTGCTGGGCTGGCTGCTGGGCGTGGTGCTGGTGCCGGTGCTGATGGGTTCGGTGGACGGCGCGCCGGTCGTTTCGGCCAGCCCGGTCATCTTCCTGGGTTCCGCGCTGTTCGCCTGGGCCACGGTGCTTATCTCCTGCCTGCGGCCCGCGCGGCTGGCGGGGCGGGTCTCCCCCATCGAAGCCCTGCGCATAACCGACGCCGACGGCGGCCCCAAACGCAAGACCAAGCGGCGGCAGGGCAGCGCGTCCCTGACCGCCATGGCCTGGGCCAACCTGTGGCGCAACAAAAAGCGCACCCTGACGGTGCTTTGCTCCCTGACGCTGGGGCTGGTGCTTTTGTGCAGCTTTTACGCCCAGAACGCCGCCTTTGACATGGACAAATACCTGGCCGACCTGATCCTGGCGGATTTTGAACTGTCCGACGCCACCAGCGAGGATTACCTGAACCTCTATGACCCCCACGGCGCCACGCTGACCGATACGCTGGTGCAGCAGGCCGAAAGCCAGGACGGCGTGGAAGCGGCCGGGCACCTCTACTCGGCCCAGATCGACTGGCAGATGGACGAAGGGACGCTGCAAAACGTGGCGGCCTTTTATACCGAGGATAAACTGGCCGACTGGGAGACCTACGACCCCACCGGCGCGCAGGCCCTGCGGGACGCGCTGGCGGGCGGGAACGCCTCGGCGGTCCTGTACGGGCTGGACGGCATCCCGCTGGACGCCATCACCCAAAGCGACTGCATTCTGGAAGGCAGCTTTGACGCGGCGGCCTTCGCCACCGGGGATTACATTCTGGCAGTAGGCCCCAGCGTGGAGCGGGGAACGGAATACCCCGTGCTGCCCGCCCCCACCGCCGGCAGCACGGTGACGCTCAACGGCCGCAGCTACACCGTCATGGCGGTGGTCTATCCCCTCAATCCCGTGACCCAACTGCCCGACCAGCAGGGCGCGGGCGGCAAGTTCAGCCTGAACTTCATCCTGCCCGCCGATGTATTCCGCGCCCAGTGGCCGGACCATACGCTGCGCAAGCTGTTCCTGAATGTGGATGACGCCCACGTGGAAACGATGCAGGCTTTCCTGGACAGCTACACCGCTTCCACCGACCCCGGCCTGCCGGTGGCGTCCCGCCAGACCATGGCGGAACAGTACGAGGCCCAGACCCGTTCTTCGGCCGTCATGGGCAGCGCCGTCAGCGTGGTGATCGCGCTGGTGGGCGTGCTGAACTTCGTCAACTCGATGGTGACGGCCATCGTCGCCCGCAAGCGGGAATTTGCCGTGATCCAGAGCGTGGGCATGACCAAGCGCCAGTTGAACCGCATGCTGGTCTGCGAAGGGCTGTTCTACGCGCTGCTGACGCTGGCGGCCTCCGCGTTGTTGAGCAGCCTGGCCGTGGGCGTCGTGGTGCGGGCCATGGTGGAGGGCGGCTTTACCACCTTCCGCTTTACCCTGTTGCCGCTGGCCGTATGCGCCCCCATCCTGCTGGTTTTCGCGGTGCTGATCCCGCATCTGTGCTTCCGCGATCTGGAAAAGCGCAGCATCGTGGAACGGCTGCGGATGGACTGATTTTTTTCCGGCGTGTGCCCTTTCCGGGGTGCGCGCCGGATTTTTTTTCCTGTCTTACAATTCCGTAAGGTCCGCCGGGCCGCCCGTATGCTATACTAAAGGCAGAGATATGAGCCGGGAGGAAAACACAATGCCTGAATTGCTGTTGTTGGAGGACGATCCGAGCCTGATCGAGGGGCTGAGCTATTCCCTGAAGCAGAACGGATTTGCGGTGGACGTGGCGCGCACGGTGGCCCAGGCCATGGAACGGCTGACGGACCCGTCGCGGTATGACCTGCTGCTTTTGGACGTGACGCTGCCGGACGGCAGCGGCTTTGCCGTGTGCGAAGCCGTGCGCCGCCGGGATGCGGCCATCCCTATCCTGTTTTTGACGGCGTCCGATGAGGAAGTCAACATCATACGCGGCCTGGACGCGGGCGGCGACGATTATCTGACCAAGCCCTTCCGCCTGGGGGAACTGTGTTCCCGCATACGGGCGCTGCTGCGGCGCAGCGGGCGCGCGGCCCAACCCGGCACCCTTGCGGCGGGGCCGGTGCGCATCGATTTGGCGGCCAGCCGCGTGTTCCTGCACGGCGCACCGCTGGAAGTGACCGGCATGGAATACCGCCTGCTGTGCCTGTTTTTGCAGAACGCCGGGCTGACGCTGCCCCGCCAGCGCATCATGGACGTGCTGTGGGACGGCAGCGGCGACTTTGTGGACGACAACACCCTTTCGGTCTACATCCGCCGCCTGCGGGAAAAAATCGAGCCGGACCCGTCCCACCCGGTCTGGCTGGTGACGGTCCGGGGATTTGGCTACCAGTGGAGGAGGGACGTGCCGTGAGTTTTGTGCGTGAAAAACAGGCCCGCCGGTATTTTCTGTTCGTGCTGGGGGCCGGGCTGCTGCTGATGGCGGCGGCGCTGGGGCTGGGCTTTCTGCACACGGCCGAAGTACAGCGGGCGCTGCTGGAACGGGAGCGCACCGTGACCGCCGCCCTGCTGGATCAGGGCGTGCCGGGGCCTGACATTGCCGCCGCGCTGCAAAATACCGCGCCTTCGGCCGCGGGGGACGCCCTGCTGGCCCGCGCGGGCCGCACCGAAGAGACCCCGCTGCCCCTGCTGGCGCTGCCTGCCCAAAGCGCGCTGCGCTTCGGCGCGGCGGCGCTGGGAGGCGCCGCCCTGTTCGCGGTGACGGTCGCGGCCGTCACGGCGTTGTGGCTGCGCCGCCGGGAACGGCTGTACCAGAACGTGATTGACACGGTGGCTGAATACGCCGAGGGGCGGTTCCGCCGCCACCTGCCCCAGAACGAAAACGGCACGCTGTACCAGATGTTCGGCGGCATCGAGGAGCTGGCCATGGCGCTGCAGTCCAAGAACGAGAGCGAACAGGCATCCAAAGCCTTTTTGCGGGACATGATCTCGGACATTTCGCACCAGTTGAAAACGCCGCTGGCGGCCCTGGGCCTGTATGCCGAGATCCTGCTCAACGAGCCGGACCGTCCCGAGACCGTGACCCACTTTGCCGGGCAGGCCCTGCAATCGCTGCAGCGCATGGAGCAGTTGATCCAGTCGCTGCTGAAGATGGCCCGGCTGGACGCCGGGAGCATCCGTTTTGACCGGCAGCCCCACCCCGTGCATGAACTGGTGGAGCGGGCGCTGGCCCCCTTTACCGCCCGGGCCGCGCAGGAGGGCAAGCGCCTTTTGACCGAAGGCGCGCCGGACCAGATCCTTTGCTGCGATCTGGAGTGGACCGGCGAAGCCCTGGGCAACCTTGTGAAGAACGCGCTGGACCACACCGAACGCGGCGGAACGGTGCGGGTACAGTGGCAGAGCGCCCCGGCGCTGTTCCGGCTTTCGGTATGTGACGACGGCAGCGGCATCCCGCCGGAGGACCTGCCCCATATCTTCCAGCGGTTCTACCGAAGCCGGGCTTCCGGCGACCCCAACGGGGCCGGGCTGGGCCTGCCGCTGGCGAAGTCCATTGCCGAGGGGCAGGGCGGCCTGCTGACCGTGGACGCCACCGGGCCGGAAGGCACGACCTTTACCCTGAGTTTCCTGACGAACCTTACAAAACCGCAAGATACGATTCACCCGGAAGTAAGCTGACCCTGCTATGATAAAGCCATGCCCAATGGGGCCGGGCATCCCGCCGCCGGCGGATGCGCCCCGGGCAAAAGGAGGCATACCGCTATGGAAATTTTGAACGTGCAAAAACTTTGCAAGACCTACGGCCGGGGCGAAGCGCAGGTAGAGGCGCTCAAACAGGTCAGCTTCACGCTGGAAAAAGGCCAGTTTGCCGCCGTGGTGGGCGAGTCGGGTTCCGGCAAAAGCACGCTGCTGCACTGCATCGGCGCGCTGGACACCCCCACGTCGGGCAGCATCCACATCGACGGGCAGGATCTGTTCGCCATGAAGGAGGAACAGCGCACCATCTTCCGGCGGCGCAACATCGGGTTCGTGTTCCAGTCCTTCCAACTGGTGCCGGAACTGGATGTGGAACAAAACCTGATCTTTCCCCTGCTGCTGGACTACAAGCGCCCCGACCCCGCGCGGGTGGAGGAACTGCTGGAGGTGCTGGGCCTGACCGAACGGCGGCACCATCTGCCGGGGCAGCTTTCGGGCGGGCAGCAGCAGCGGGTAGCCATCGGCCGCGCGCTGATCACCCGGCCCAAACTGATCCTGGCTGACGAACCCACCGGCAACCTGGACAGCAAGAACAGCCGCGACGTGATCGACCTGCTGACCCAGGCGTCCCGTCGCTACCGCCAGACCATCCTGATGATCACCCACAACCCCGCCCTGACTACCGCGGTGGACCGCGTCTTTCAGGTGCGGGACGGCGTTTTGCAGGAGTTGGGGGGCTGAGTGCATTGAACAGTTACCTTGCACTGATCCCCCAATATGAGAAAGCGCACCGCAAAAGCAACCGCATTTCGGTCATCTGCATCGTGCTTTCCGTCCTGCTGGTGACGGCCATTTTCAGCATGGCCGATATGGCGCTGCGCGCGCAGAAAAACTACTTTATCAAAACGAACGGCGAATACCACATCAGCCTGACGGGCATCGACCGCGAGACCGCCGAACTGATCGCCTCCCGCGTGGACGTGGCGCTCTGCGGATGGGCCTGCCAGGGCAGCAGCGGCACCATCGACGGCCACACGGTCAGCTTTGCCGGGGCCGGGTGGGACACCTTCTCGACCCTGACGGAAATGCGGCTGGAAAGCGGGTCCTACCCCGTCCAGCCCGACGAAGCACTGCTGAACCATTCGGCTTTGGAACAGTTGGGCCTTGCGCCCGGCGATACGGTGGCCGTCACCGTGCCGGACGGTTCCCGCCGGGAATACCGCATCACGGGGGTGCTGGCCGATATGGGCAGCCTGCTCAAAGCCGACGTGTACGGCATGGTGCTGACCGAAGAAGGCTTCCGCCAGATCGCGGACGAAAACGCCGCGGACGGCACCACCTTCCGCGTGCAGTTCAAGGACGGCGTCAACATCCAGCGGGCCATGGATTCCATCCGGGAACAGTACGGCCTTGCGGACGGCCAGATCAGTGAAAACACCGCGCTGCTGGGCCTGATGGGCCAGAGCGAGAACAGCACGATGCAATCGCTGTACATCGTGGCGGGGGTGCTTTTCCTGCTGGTGCTGATTGCCGGGGCCGTCATGATCGCCGCCAGCTTCCACACCAACGTGTTGGAACGGGTTCAGTTTTACGGACTTCTGCGCTGCCTGGGCGCTACCAGGTCCCAGGTGCGGCGCTTCGTCGTCTTTCAGGGGCTTCGCCAAAGTGTGAAAGGCGTTCCCCTTGGGCTGGTTGCGGGGCAGCTCGTCACCTGGGGTGCCTGCCTTCTGCTGCGCTCCATCAGCGGGGAACGTTTTTCCGAGATACCGCTTTTCCAGTTCAGCGTCAGCGGGCTGGCCGCCGGGGCTGTGGTCGGGTTTCTGATCGTCCTGCTGGCTTCCCTCTCCCCTGCCCGGCGGGCCGCCAAAGTGTCCCCGATCACGGCGGTCAACAGCAGTTCGCAGTTGAAACAGGACCAGCACGCCGTCCGCGCCGGGCGCGCCCCCATCGAGATCCGGCTGGGCGTTTTCCATGCGCTGTCCGGCAAAAAGAACGTGTTTTTAATGACCTGTTCGTTTGCCGTCAGCATCATGATGTTCCTGTCCTTCCAGGTGCTGGTGGTCTTTCTCGATCAGGGGATGCCCGCGCTTTCGCCGTCTGCGGCGGATGTGACCGTCACGGGGAACGGTGCCCCGCTGGATACGGCGCTGGCGCACAAGCTGCGCCAGACGGCGGGCGTCGCCCATGTTTTCGGCCGCATGGAAGCCACGGGGCTTCCGGTTTCTTCCCGCATGGGGGAAAGCACCGTCACGCTGCTTTCCTATGACGATCTTCAGTTCGGCTGGGCCCGGCAGGACCTCAACCGGGGCAGCGTCGCGCCCGTACAGGAAAGCACCGGCACCGTTCTGGTGGCCTATCAGGACGGCGCGGACTGGCAGGTGGGCGATACCGCGGTCCTGCACACGCCTTCGGGCGACAAGACGGTGACGGTCGCCGGGGTCTTGGCGTCGGTTTCGGCCGGGGCGGTCCACGGCGCAGGCGGTTCCATGATCTGTTCGGAACAGACCTTTGCCGCCCTTATGGGCGATACAGGGTATGCCACGCTGGACGTGCAGCTTTCCCCCGCAGGCGGGGACGATACGGTCGCCGCCATCCGGGGCATGGTCCCGCCCGGCAGCACGGTGTCCGACCAGCGGATCACCAACGCCGAAGCCCAAAGTTCCTACTACACAGGCGCGGTGTTCATCTACGGGTTTCTGCTTATCATCGCGCTCATCACGGTGTTCAACATCTTCAACAGCATGAACGCCAGCGTGGCGTCCCGGACCCGGCAGTACGGCGTTATGCGTTCCATCGGGATGAGCGTGGCCCAGCTTGACAAAATGATCGCGGCCGAAGCCTTCACCTATGCGCTGCTGGGCTGTGCAGCCGGCTGCGTTTTGGGGCTGCCGCTGAACCGGCTGGCGTTCCAGTTCCTGATCGCGGACAAATGGGGCACGCCCTGGCAGGTCCCCGCCACGTCCCTTCTGTTGATCGTGGCCCTCTGCCTTGGTTCGGCCGCCATCGCCATCCGCCGCCCCATGCGGCTGATCGGCCGGATGACGGTCGTGGATACGATCAAGCTGCAGCAATAGCGCGCCGGGCCGCAAGCCCCCGGCGGCAGGCGGCGGGACCACGGCCCTTTTTCAGCGGACGGCGGCCCCGCCGTTTTTCCTTCCCGCCGAACCTTGCAAAAATGCAAGGCAGGATTCACCGGGAAGTAAGCTGACCCTGCTATGATAGAGCCATGCCCGAAGGGGGGCGCACACCGCCCCCGCAAACGCCCCGGGCCAAGGAGGCTTTTATGAAAACTTTGCATCTGCACAAACCGCATCCGCCCTGCGCGCAAGGCTGCACGGCGCGGGACCGCATTCCGCCAACGAAAGGAGGGGTGCAGCCATGATGAAACACTATCTCGACCTTGCCGCCCTGTCCGACCGGGCGCACCGGCGGCAGAGCCGCATGACCCGCCTGTGCATCGTGCTGGCGGTGTTTCTGGTGACGACGATCTTCGGCATGGCGGATATGTTCATCCGCAGCCAGGTCCTGCAGGCACAGCAGGAATACGGGAACTGGCACATCGCCCTCCAAAATATCAGCAGCGAGGAAGCCAGTATCATCGCTTCGCGCCCGGATGTGGCCGTCCTTTCGCCCTACGGCATCCTGAACTACCATGGGGACGAAGGCTACACCCTGGGCGGGAAAAGCGTAGCCGTCTGCGGCTGCGACGAAGCCTACCTGACCGGCATCTGGCCGATGGGGTTGGGAGAAGGCGCCTTTCCCCGGAAGCCCAACGAAGCCCTGATCACAGAAAACGCCAGACAGCGTCTGGACATTGCGATCGGCGACGCCGTCACCGTGGCCGCCCCGGACGGAAGCACGCGGACGTTTACGGTATCCGGCTTCCTGGCAAACACAGCGTCCGTTATGAGCGGCGATTCCTATGCCCTGATGCTGCGCACCGAGGATTACTGCGCCCTGTACCCTGTATCCGGCGGGGAACCTGCCGACTACGGCCTGACGTTTTTTGTTCAGTTCGCGGGCACCGCAAACATCCAGGGGAAGATCGAGCAGCTCAAAGAACAGTTCGGCCTGACCGATGCGCAGGTCTCTGTCAACAACAATCTGCTCGGCCTGCTGGGGCAGAGCCGCATTCCCTTTATGTTACAGATCTACGCGGCCGCGGCGATGCTGTTCGTGCTGGTGCTGCTGGCCGGTATCATGATGATCGCCAGCAGCCTGAACAGCAACGTGGCCCAGCGCACCGAGTTTTTCGGTCTGATGCGCTGCATCGGCGCAACGCCCCGGCAGATCATGCGGTTGGTCCGGCGCGAGGCCCTGCGCTGGTGCCGCTCTGCGATCCCCGCAGGGGTCCTGACCGGCGTTCTTGTCATCTGGGGCCTGTGCGCCGTGCTGCGCGCCCTCAGCCCGGAATATTTTGCGGCCATGCCCGCCTTTGGCGTAAGCGTTCCCAGCGTGGCGGCGGGCGTCCTTGTGGGGCTGCTGACCGTTCTGCTGGCCGCCCATGCCCCCGCCAAAAAAGCCGCCAAAGCGTCCCCCATCGCGGCGGTCAGCGGCAACGTCACAGCGGCGGGGCCCGTCCGCAGCGCCGCCAATACCCGGCTGTTCAAGATCGACACGGCGCTGGGGGTTCACCACGCCAGGGCAAGCCGGAAAAATCTGATCCTGATGGCGGGGTCCTTCGCCCTCAGCATCATCCTGTTCCTGTCTTTTTCGGTGACGGTGGAGTTCATGCAGCATACGCTGACACCGCTACAGCCGTGGACCGCCGACCTTTCCATCATCAGCCCCGGCAACACCTGCGCCATCGACGCTTCGCTCCTTGACGTCCTCCAGCAGAACCCCGCCGTGGATGCCGCCTACGGGCGGATGTTCGCCTATGAGGTCCCCGCCGCCGCGAACGGCAGAGAGCAAAAGGCGGACCTGATCTCCTACGAACAGCGGCAGTTCGCGTGGGCCGAAGAATACCTGCTGGAAGGCTCGCTGGAAACGGTACAGACGCAGAGCGGGACCGCTTTGGTCGTGTACGACCCGCAAAGCCCGCTACAGATCGGGGACACTGTGGAACTGAACACAGACGGCCAGACCCGGCCGCTTACCATCGCGGGGGTGCTGTCGGACTGCCCGTTTTACAGCGCCGACGGCGTTGCGACCCTGATCTGTTCCGAAGATACTTTCCGCCAGATCACCGGCGAGTCCCGCTACACGATCCTGGACGTGCAGCTTGCGAAAGGCGCCGGTGACGGGGACGTATATGCGATCCGGCAAATGGTGGACCCCGCGTTCACTTTTGCCGATGAACGCATGAGCAACAGCAGCACGCGGGGCACCTATTATTGCTTCGGGCTGTTCATCTACGGGTTCCTTGTGTTGATCGCGCTGATCACGGTGTTCAACATCATCAACAGCATCGCCATGAGCGTGTCCGCCCGGCTCCGGCAGTACGGTGTGTTCCGCGCCATCGGCCTGAGCACCCGGCAGCTTGCCAACATGATCGTGACCGAAGCCTTCACCTATACCCTGCTGGGCGGGCTGACCGGCACCGTTCTGGGCCTGCTTGCCAACAACGTGCTGTTCCGGCTGCTCATCAGCTACCGCTGGGGCGATGCCTGGACGGTCCCGCTGCCAGAACTGGGCATCATCCTGCTGACCGTCCTGTTCTCGGTGCTGGTGGCCGTGCGCGGGCCGATCCGCAAGATCCGGCGCATGTCGATCGTCGATACCATCAGCGCGCTGTAAAACAGCCGCCCGCCGTGTTTTTCCCTTCCCGCCGGACCCTGCAAAATCCACCGGGAAGCAAGCGGGGCCTGCCAAAACGGCCCCCGGCCCAAGGAGGTTTGCATATGAAAATCGTACCGATACCAAGCTCCTGCCCACCCTGTGCGCAAAGCACGGCGGCGCGGGGCCGTATTCCGCCAACGAAAGGCGGGGCGCAGCCATGATGAAGCACTATCTCGACCTTGCCGCCCTGTCCGACCGGGCACACCGGCGGCAGAGCCGCATGACCCGCCTGTGCATCGTGCTGGCAGTGTTCCTGGTGGCCGTCATGTTCGGCCTGGCGGATATGTACCTGCAGGGCATGGTCATCGAGACCCGGCAGCAGACCGGGGACTGGCACTGCCGCTTCACGGCCATCGACCGCGAGACCGCCGCCTTTGTGGCGTCGCGGCCGGAAGTAGACTTTTCCGGCTGGCAGGGCGCCGTGATCGCCGAAACCGGCTGCACGCTGGCGGGGCAGCCCGCCGCGCTGGCCGGAATGGACGAAGCCCTGTTCACCCGCGTGTATTCCGGCACGTTCCCGCAGGGGCGCGCCCCCGCGGCGCAGGAGGAGATCGCCGTCAGCGACACGCTGGCCCGGGCGGCCGGGCTGACCGTTGGGGACCGGGCCGCGCTGCAGGGGCCGGGCGGCACCGTGTACCGCACAGTCAGCGGCATTTTCCCCGCGCAGGCCGGGCAGTTGGCGGCGGGCAGCGCCAGCGCCGTGCTGATGACGCCCCAGGCCCTTGCCGACCTGGCCCCCGTATGCACCACCCCCGCCTGGCAGTACATGGTGCAGTTCTCTCCCCTGTGCCGCATGGCGGACGTGATCGACGACATCACCCGTACCAACGGCCTGGACGCCGGGCAGGTCGTTGTGAATGAAGAACTGTTGAGCATGCTGGGGCAGTTGCCTGGTTCCAACGTGAACCAGATCTATGGTATGGCGGTGCTGCTCTCGCTGGTGGTGATGGCGACCTGCGTTCTGATGATCTCCAGCAGCCTGAACAGCAATGTGAGCCAGCGCACCGAGTTTTTCGGCCTGATGCGCTGCCTGGGCGCTACCCGCCGCCAGACCGCGCGCTTTGTGCGGCGGGAGGCCCTGCAATGGTGCGTGACCGCCATCCCCGTGGGGCTGGGGCTGAGCGTGCTGGTCGTCTGGGCGCTGTGCGCCGTGATGCGGCATTTCAGCAGCGTATGGTTCGGCTCCATCCCGCTGTTCGGCATCAGTTGGCTGAGCCTTTGCGCCGCTACCGTGCTGGGGCTTCTCACCGTGCTGCTGGCGGCCCGTACCCCGGCCCGGCAGGCGGCGCAGGTCAGCCCGCTGGAAGCCGTCGCAGGCAATCCGGGGCAGGCGCTCCCCTTCCGCCACGCCGCCAACACCCGCCGCTGGCCGGTGGAGATCGCGCTGGGCGTCCATCACGCCCGGTCCCGGCGGCGCAGCTATCTGCTGATGACCAGCGCGTTCGCCCTCTGCCTGACGCTGTTCCTGGGCTTCTGCACGCTGGTTCCCTTTATGAAAAACGCCTTTGCCCCCAAGGCATGGACGCCGGACCTTTCCATCGTCAGCGAAACGAACACCTGTTCCATCGACCCGGCCCTGCTCGACGCTGTGGCCGCCGAGCCTTCGGTCCAGCGGGTGTACGGGCGGATGTTCGCCTACGATGTGCCGGTGCAGATCGGCGGGCAGGAACACCGCTGCACGCTGGTCTCTCTGGATGCACAGCAGTTGGAATGGGCCGTGCCGCAGCTTGCAGCGGGTTCCATGGATTCGGTATCCGCCGCGCCGGGGCGGGTCCTGTTCGTTGCCAACACCGGCACACAGGCCGCCGTCGGCGACAGTCTGACCCTGACGCTGGACGGCCGCCCGCAGACAGTGACGGTGGGCGGCCTCCTGACAGACCACCCGCTGGCGCGCACCGAAGGGGCGGAAACACTGCTCTGCTCCGAACAGACCTTCACCCGACTGACCGGCGCGGACGGATACACGATCCTGGATGTGCAGTTCCGCTTCGGCGCGGATGAAAGCGACGTGGCCGCGGTGGAAGCCCTGTTCACAGGCGGCGTTACTTTCACCGACGACCTGCCCCACACCCAGCAGCAGTGGGGGCTGTACTACGCTTTCTCGGTGCTGGTGTACGGGTTCCTGTCCATCATCGTTGCCATCACGATGTTCCACATCATGAACACCGTCCGCATGGGCGTGGCGGCCCGGTCCCGCCAGTACGGCGTGCTGCGCGCCATCGGCATGAGCGGCCGCCAGCTTACCCGCATGGTGGCTGCGGAAGCCGCTGCCTATGCCGCCGGGGGCGTGGTGCTGGGGTTCGTCCTGGGGCTGTGGCTGCACTGGTTTTTGTATTCCAGTCTGGTCACCCGCACCTTCGGCACGCCCTGGACCGTCCCCTGGCCGGAACTGGGACTGATCGCCGCCGTGATTTTGCTGACGACCGCGCTCTCGGTCCACGGCCCGGTCAAACGGCTGCGGGCGCTGTCCATCACGGATACCCTCACCGCCCAGTGAGCGTTTTCCCAACAAAAACCGGGACCGCTGCCGCCTTTCGGCGGGCAACGGTCCCGGAATTTTTGTTTTTATCAGGTGTTGTTCATTACGACGCGCTCCACCGTGTCGGCCACATGTTCGCAGGCGTCCATGCAGCTTTCCAGATAGTGGTACACCTCGCGCCAGGCAATGACCTCGATGGGGTCGGTGCAGGTCTCGTGCAGTTTGCGCATGCTGGCCAGGAACAGCCGGTCGCCCTGCTCTTCCAGGTCGTTGATCTTGACCACATGGCCGTGCAGCGTCTTGGAATGTTTGAAGTCCGCCAGTTCTTTGACCAGCAGTTTGACTTCCTCACAGCACTGGATGACGCTCTGGGCCATTTCCAGCGCGTCGGGGCGGATGGACTGGATGTTGTTGCAGTAGATGCGCTGGAGCACGTCCTCGATCTTGTCGATCACATCGTCGATGTTGCCGGACAGGGTGGCGATGTCCTCCCGCTCGATGGGGGTGATGAACGCCCGGATCAGCACGCTTTGCAGTTCGTGCTTCTTTTCATCGGCGCTGTGCTCGATCTTGTGGATCTCGTCCAACTGCTGCCGGATCTCGGCCGGGCGGAAATCCTGCATCACCGCTTCCAGCAGGTGGGCGGCGCGGCAGGCGTCCTCGGCACAGGCCGAGAAGGTGTCAAAATAATAGGAATCCTGAACTTTCGCCATGATCGGTTTCTCCTTACTTTCTATCATCGGGTGGTTCGCAGCATAGCCCGTGTGCCGGGCGCTTCGCTTCTCAGAAAAGGAACATGAACAGCTTGGCCATGGCAAAGCTGATCAGGCCGCAGCCGGGGAAGGTAAACACCCAGGTCAGCATCATATCCTTCACCACGCCGTAGTTGATGGCCGAAAGCCGCTTGACGGCGCCCACGCCCATGATGGCGCTGGTCTTGGTGTGGGTGGTGGATACCGGGATGCCGAACAGGCTGGACAGCAGCAGGCAGAACGCCGCCGACAGGTCCGCCGCGAAGCCCTGGTATTTTTCCAGCCGGACCATGTCCATGCCCACCGACTTGATGATCTTCTCGCCGCCGACACTGGTGCCCAGGCCCATGACGGTGCTGCACAGCAGCATCAGCCAGACCGGGATCACCACGCCGCTGACGCTGGTCTGCCCGTTGCAGAAGGCCATGCCCAGGAACAGAACGCCGATGAATTTCTGGCCGTCCTGCGCGCCGTGCATAAAGCTCATAGCCGAAGCGCCGAAGATCTGCGCGTAGCGGAAAAAGCCGTTGGCTTTGCGGCGGTCCAGCCCGGCGCACAGGCGGGTGAGCAGTTTGCAGATCAGCCAGCCGGAACCGAAGCCCAGCAGCAGGCTCATGACCAGGCCATACAGGACCTTGACCCACTCGGCCCCATTGACGCCGCCCAGACCGTTGTTGATGGCGATGGCCGCGCCGGTCAGGCCGGCGATCAGGCTGTGGCTTTCGCTGGTGGGGATGCCGAACCAGGAGGCCGTGACGCTGTATACCACGATGGAAAACAGCGCCGCGCACAGCGCGATGAGGGCCTCATGGGTGTTGCCGCCGAAGTCCACCATGTTGGAGATGGTGGACGCGACGGATGCGTTGATGCGGGTCATGACCAGCACGCCGAGGAAGTTGAACCCTGCACTGAGCAGGATCGCCGGGCGCACCCGCATACAGCGGGTACTGATGCAGGTGGCGATGGCGTTGGGGGCGTCCGTCCAGCCGTTGACGAAGATCACGCCCAGCGTGAGCGTCACCGTCAGCAGCAGGACGGGGTTGGACCCCATCTGCTGAAGAAAATACGACAGCGTTACATCCATGTACGAGTCTCCCTTGTGTTCTTCTCTTTTCCGTATTCTTTTGTCATAGGGGCGGGCATTATGCCAAAGCCCACCGATAGTATCATACCAGAAACGCCGTCATTTTACAACGAAATTTTACATGATTTTGACCGCCCTCTTACCCGGCGCGGTGCGCGGGCGGCGTTTTTCCGCCCCCGTCCCCTGCCCGGCCTGCGCTTTTTTGCATACAGCGTCCCCGCGCACTTGCCCCGGAGCGCCCGACCCTGTATAATGCAGAGGAAGGACTACGATGAACGCGCGGCCCGCCGCGCACCAAGGAGCGTCTACGATGCGTATTCTCATGCTGGGCAACAGTTTTACTTCCGCCCATGATCTGCCCCGGCTGCTGGCCGACCTGACCGGCGCCGAAGTCGTCCCCCACACCCGCGGCGGGGCGCGGCTGGCGGAACACCTCAATCCCGGTTCCCGGTTGGGCGCGCTGACCCAGGCCGCCCTGGCCCGGGAACGGTGGGACTATGTGGTGCTGCAGGAGATGAGCCACGGTCCGCTGACCGCCCCGCGGAGTTTTGCTTCCAGCGTGGCACGGCTCTGCGCCCTGATCCGGCAAAACGGGGCGGTCCCCGTCCTGTACGCTACCTGGGCCTACCAGAAAGGCAGCGCCAGGCTGGCCGCCAAAGGCTGGGACTACGACGACATGGCCCGCCGCCTGGATGAAGCCTACCACTGCGCCGCCCAAGAAAACGGCGCGCTGCTGGCCGCTGTGGGGCGGCATTTTTACGAACAGGCCGCGGCCTGCGACCTTTACGCCGCCGACGGCGTCCACCCCAACGCGGCGGGGGCGCGCCTGGCCGCCGAGGTGCTGGCAGCCGCCATACAGAACAAGGAGGAACCGCGATGATCCGCGAAATTTGCAAAGACGAAGCCTTTCTGGCACAAAAAGCTGTCCCCGCCGGGCCGGAGGACCTGCCCGTGGCGGCGGACCTGCTGGAAACGCTGGAACACCACAAGGACGGCTGTGTGGGCATGGCCGCCAACATGATCGGCGTCAACAAACGGATCATTGCCGTTGACGACGAGGGGCGCTATCTTCTGATGTTCAACCCCGAAATTTTACAGAAGTCCGGCCCCTATGAAGCGGAGGAAGGGTGCCTGTCCCTGACCGGCGTGCGCCCCGCCAAACGCTGGAAAACCATAAAAGTCCGCTGGCAGAACGAAAAGTTCCAGACGCGGATCAAGAATTTTACCGGCTGGACCGCTCAGATCATCCAGCACGAGATCGACCACTGCGAAGGCATCCTGATTTGAGCGCGCCCGCTGCGCCGTCAGGACGCCCGCCAAACAGAAAGGCATCACCATGAAAACACAAACCTTCTCCCTTGGCACCGTCCCCGCGCTCCTGTACGGCGAGCCTTCGGACCGGGGATACCTTTTCCTGCACGGCCAGATGGGCCACAAAGAGGAAGCGGAATCTTTTGCCCGGACAGCCTGCCCCAAAGGGTATCAGGTCTTGTCCATTGACCTGCCCGGCCACGGGGAGCGTCAGGGGCACGGCGAAGAACTGACGCCGTGGGCGGCTGCTGCCGACATCGAAGCGGCCCTGCGCTGGGCGTCCGCCCACTGGCAGCACTGTGCTCTGCGCGCCACCAGCATCGGGGCGTATTTTGCCGGGCTGGCGCTGGCCGCCCCGGACCGGGCGCTGCTGCTCTCCCCTGTTTTGGATATGGAGGCGCTGATCCTGACCATGATGGGCTGGGCCGGCGTCACCGAGGACCAACTGCGGGAACAGGGCGAGATCTCCACAGACTTTGGGCAGGCCCTTTCCTGGAAATACCTGTGCTGGGTGCGGGAACATCCCGTCCATGCCTGGTCCTGCCCCGTCCACATTCTGTACGGGAGCCGGGACAACATGGTCCCGCGCCAGATGGTGGAAGCCTACGCCCGGCAGCATAACGCCCGGCTGACCGTGATGGAGGGCGGCGAACACTGGTTCCACACGCCCGAACAACTGGCCGTGCTGCATGACTGGGAGGAAGCGTCCTGCTGACGTTTTTCCATGTGCCGCCCTTCCCCGGCCATTTTTCGCCATGGCGACGGCAGGGCGGCCGGCAGACCAGGAATTCCCCCCGCCTTTTCGTGGGGCCGCCTGTTCTCAAGGCTGCACTGAACTGCTCCGATTTAAGCGGACAGCACAAGAAACACCCAATAGAAGTAGGAATATTAGTTTTTGTTAGGCGAGGAATCGCGCAAACGGCGCCTCTTCTGTCTTTAACTGGACGCTCTCATGGTTGTAGAAGTAGATATATCGGTCAATCATCTCATTAGCTCAGCATGGGTATTATCGCTGTCAGCGAAGCTCTGCAAATAGCTCTCGTCGACCTCGTGAAAGGCAATAATGCCATATAAACCGGCCATTTGAATCACTTTCGTAAGCGTCAAACGTGGGACCGGGTAGACAGGTATGAGAGAATAGTGGT
>SAMEA3387511__coassemble_1383_pt1 | contig 42385 bp, 40 predicted proteins | sample SAMEA3387511__metabat2_low_PE_011 | metagenome-assembled genome bin SAMEA3387511 (sample SAMEA3387511) | Felis catus | biome: Faeces | place: United Kingdom | collected 2012
AGACCAGCGTGGACGGGCTAAAAATTACAGCCGCCGATCTGGCCGGAGGGCTGGCGTCACTGGAACTCACCGTGGACGGGCTGCGCACCGAAGTCAGTGGCAAGCTCGACGGCGAGGATGCACAGGTCCTCATCGACCAGAGCCTGCGAGGCATCTCGCTGAGCGCGAGCACTGCGGGGACCACCAGCACGCTGACAATCAAGGCGGGCGATGTGACGCTGTCTAGTGCGAATATTACTTTTACTGGATTTGTTACATTTTCGGACTTGTCCTCGACGGGCAAAACCACCATCAACGGTGACAATGTTACAACAGGCGCGCTTGGCAGCGTCGGTGGCAATACTCGGTATGACCTGGACGCCGGAACGCTGAGAACCGGGCGTGACGGAAGCACTCGCGTGGAAATCAATGATAGCGGTATTCGGTGGTACTATCAGAACTATTTGACGGGAGTGCTCTACAGCCAGTACGGCAAGACCTACATCGGAGATAACAGCCGCGACACTTTCCTCGGATGGTTCTCAAGCGGTACGCCGAACTTTGAGTTTACCAATGGCGGCAAGACCAACACCTTTGTGGGCATCGCGATTCGCCAGGACGGGCTTATCCATTGCAACGCCGATAAATTCGAGATTCCGGGCCGTATCGAGTGCGCTTCCCTGGCCGTCAACGGCCGGGAAATCTGATCTAAGGAGGTTACTATGGACGCAGGAACAGCGGTAAAAATGCTGGAAGAGAAAGTATTGGACGCGGTTAATAGTTGCGGCTTGCACCCCGTGGTGGTGCGTCTGGTGCTGCTTAACATCGTGCACGCGGTGGAAGACAAGGAGCGCGAACTGGCAGCAGCCGCAGAAAAGGAGGTGTCCGATGGCTGAAGAAATCCCAAAGTACAGAAGCAGCCTGACAGGCCCCGAACTGGACGAAGCACTGCGCAACATCGGAAAGGTAGAGGACGCTGTACAGCGCACCGAAGCCGCTGCGCAGACCGCCGAGAAGTACGGCCAGATCGTGGAGCGCAACGAGGGCGCAATCCAGGCCATAGAGGACAACCTCGATGTGATCCAGCAAGCCCCGCAAGCCGCGCAGGATGCCCAGCAGGCGGCCGAGAAGGCCGGAGAGCAGGCTACCGCCGCGGCGGGGTCTGCGGCAGATGCCGCTGAGAGTGCGCGGAAAGCGGCCGAAGCAGCAGAAAGCGCGCAAACGGTTGTGGTGCCCTATATCATCGACGTGCCGACCACCGGATGGACGGACGGAAGCCTGACGTGGGGAGATACGACGTACATGCGCACGTGTACGGTCACGGCCGAGCAGGCCACGGCCAGCCCCACGTCGGTGTCAATGAGCTATGAGGGCGGCGACTACACCGCCTATTGTGGGATTGCCCTAATCGACACGCAGGACGGCAGCGTGTCGCTATGGGCTACGGCTGATCCCGTGGCCGAGTGTCAGATAAGAATAGTGGAGGTGAGACCCGGTGCAAACGCCAAATGAGATCGCGCAAGTGCTGGAACGCATGTTGCCTGTTGGAAGCATCGTGGAGTGGAGCCCTGTGGATGGTGGAAAGGCTGACCTGTCCACACCGGAGAAAGTGGCAGCTTACTACGGCTTCGGCACGTGGGAGGCTTATGGCAGCGGGCAGATGCTGCTTGGCGTGAGCGACAGCCATGGCGCAGGGAGTACCGGCGGCGAGGAGAAGCATACGCTAACACAATCCGAAGTTGCTTCTCACTATCACACTGTCAATGATGTCTCGAGATACGGAGACGCTGGAATTACAGGATGGAATTTTACTCCTGATTCTAACGGAACCTGGCATGCTGCAAGTGTTAATACAACTTCATCTGGAAGCAATGAACCACACAACAATATGCCGCCCTACATCACGGTCTACCGCTGGCGGCGCATTGCCTGATAAGGAGGTTTGCACAAAATGACGAAAACACGCATTTTATACGGGGGGGGGGCTGCTGTAACAGCCCTCTGTGCAGGTTGCACAAGGTGGTGTCATGATCGCCATGAATCCAGACGCCATCAAATGCCCATACCTGGTCGGCGACCTGTACTACACCACGCGGGAGGAACATCCCTCGCAGACCTGGCCGGGCACTACCTGGGAGGCTATACAGGACTGCTTCGTGCGCGGCGCAGATGCGCAGCACCCGGCAGGCAGCACCGGCGGCAGCTGGAAGCATACCCAGACCACAGCCGAGATGGCAAGGCACGATCATACACTATACACTCAAGATGGCGGATCGTCGCAAAGCGAGGGAAAGTCCACACTCGCCCCTGGGTGGAGCAATACGTGGCGAGGATTTGGGGCAGCGGTTACTACGAGCGGCGAAAGTCAGCCCATGGACATCACCAACCCGTATTACAGCGCTTACATCTGGCGCCGCACGGGCTGATCCCCAGGAAGGGGGTGGTCGCGTGAAGTGTGAGAATCCGCGCGCTGCGCGCTGCCCTTACGCGGTGGGCGACGTGCTGACTACATCCAGCCCCACACCACCAGCCGAGAGATGGCCGGGGACGACCTGGCAGCAAATCAAAGACTGCTTCTTGTTGGCGGCAGGCGATAAGTACGCCATCGGCAGCACAGGCGGCGAAGAAGCGCACGCATTGACTGGTCCGGAAGGTGCCCGCCATGTACATAACTGGGTAGGATGGGCACTAAGGAATAACGGCTGGGGAACGGGTAATTATACTGGCCTTGGCGGATTTAAGGGTGATAGCTGGGACATTGTCTCTGGTGGAGGTATTGACTACGTTGGCGGCAGCGGCATTGATTATGCCGGTGAGGGTAAACCACACAACAACATGCCGCCCTACAAATCTTATTACATGTGGGAGCGGACAGCGTAAAAAGCTAAAGGAGATTATGATGGAAGAACTTAAATTAACACCTGAAACGGAAGAAGAACTGACCAACGGAAAGGGGGGCGAGGACGATGAGTAACAGCGCGTTGGTAAGCTATACGCAGATCAGTCCGAATCGAAACAGCCCGCGGAACCAGCCGATCAGGAAAATTACGATTCATCACATGGCGGGTTCTCTCACGCTGGAACAGTTCGGAACGCTGGTAGCTAATCCGGGGCGGCAAATGAGCGCCAACTACGCAATCGACCAGAAGGGCGGTATCGGACTGTATTGCCCCGAAAGCGACCGCAGTTGGTGCAGTTCCAGCCCGTGGAACGACCACCAGGCGGTGACGATTGAAGTTGCCAACGACGGCGGCGCCCCGGACTGGCACGTCAGCGATGCCAGCATTGCAGCACTGATTGACCTGTGTGTGGACATTTGCCAGCGCAACGGTATGGCCCAGCTGGAATACACCGGTGACCAGAATGGCAGCCTGACGCTGCACCGGATGTTTGCGGCAACCCAGTGCCCTGGGCCGTACCTGCTGAGCAAGATCCCTTACATCGCCCAGCAGGTGACCGCACGCTTGCAGGCCCAGGAAGCGGACCCGCAGCAGTTCGTCGATGTTATGGTCGAGAAGTGCCAGCAGCGCTGTATCGCGGCGGGGATTCTCCCCAGCCTGTGCATTGCTCAGGCGTGTGTAGAGAGCGCCTACGGCACAAGTGAGCTGGCGGTCAATGCCAATAACCTGTTTGGCATCAAGGCCAGCGGTGGGTGGACCGGAAAAACATACACCAAGCAGACCCGGGAATGGGACGGCAGCAAGTATATCACTGTGAGCGCGGTTTTCCGGGCTTACGATACTATGGTGGCTTGCGTAGAGGACTACTTGAGCAAGCTCACGACGATGGAGCGGTACGCCAATTTGGTGGGCTGCACGGACATCCGGGAGGCATGCCGCCTTATCCGGGAAGATGGATGGGCCACCAGCCCGACGTATACCGAAACCCTGCTGGCCCGGGTTGACAAGCACAACCTGACGCAGTATGACCAGCTTTCTGGCAATTCTGATATGCAACGCGTCTGGCTTGACCCGGTTGAGGTACCTGTTTCCGTGGCGATGGAGTATTACATGGCCGCCAAAAAGCATGGTTTGGACAACGATAAAGCATATCATGCCGAGAACGTAACCCAACGAATCCGCATTGATCCGACGGTGCTCACCAGCGCCGCCGCGATGGATTTCTATTCTGTAGCCAAAAAGTACGGTTTGGACAACGACAAATCATACCACGCCGAGTTTGTAAAGAGGTGATGCCAATGCAGACGCTGGACCTGCAGCCCCTGGCCGACAAGCTGGCCGCTGCCCTGACCGTGCTGCTGCCGCTGCTCACGGCCATGGCGGGCTGGGCCGTTGCACAGCTGGGCAAGAGCCGCAAAGCGGACAAGGCGCTGACCGAGGGCGTCAAGAGCCTGTTGCGGGGGCAGATCATCGACCTGGGGCTGCACTACATCAAGGAGGGCGAGATCCCGCCCTACGGGCTGGACACGCTTGAAAACTATTATACCGCCTATGTGGACCTGGGCGACGGCGACCGCAGCACCCACGATATTATGGACCGCTGCCGCCGCCTGTCCATCCGGGGCGGCGGCGAATAAAAGGAAAAGAACAACGGTATCAAAGTTATGGAGGACTAACAATGAAATACACAAAACGAAACTGGGCGGCCTGGGCGGTCGCCGCGGGCATCCGCGCAGCAAAAACCTTCGGCCAGTCGGCTGCGGCTGTGCTGGTAAGCAGCGCAGTCATCCAGGAAGTGGACTGGGCGCTGGTGCTCGGGTCTGCTGCACTGGCGGGTCTGATTAGCCTGGCCACCAGTTTGGCGGGCCTTCCCGAATTGCCCGACGCTGACGGCGACGGAATTCCCGACAGCGTGGACGACAAGTAATTACATAGCAATCCCCCGGAGGGCTGGTCCATTCCAGTCCCCCGGGGGATTTTTTTGTATAAAAGAAAAAGCCCGCGGAAAATCCGCGAGCTTTCTTACCGGCGAAACATCGAGAACTCCGTCACAAGCAATCCTTGCGGCAAAACAACGACGTTTCCGGGTAGAGGTGGCAGGGGTAGAAGGATTCGAACCCTCGGCACGCGGTTTTGGAGACCGCTGCTCTACCAACTGAGCTATGCCCCTATATAAAACGCCCACAGTGCGAAGTACGCTGTGGGCGTCGCGCTGGAGCTGCTAAGCAGATTTGAACTGCTGACCTCATCCTTACCAAGGATGCGCTCTACCAACTGAGCTATAGCAGCAAATGGCGACCCGAATCAGGCTCGAACTGACGACCTCTAGCGTGACAGGCTAGCGTTCTAACCAACTGAACTACCGGGCCATACCCAGCTTGTTGCCCGCCGTGGCGGCTGCAACGTCAATTATTATAGCCAAACAAAGCGCAACTGTCAAGGGGTTTTTCCAAATTTTTTCTGTTTTTTTATAACTTTTTGATTCTTTGCCGATAGAACGAGTTTTTCTTGCGTTGCAAAATGCCGGATGCCGTGGTATGATAGGGGTGTTCCTTATATTTTCTTATATTGCGGAGCCGGATCTTTTTCGGCATCTTTCCCGGAAGGCGCGGTTTTGCCACGCACGGCAAGCAGCAGAAAGGCTGCCAGCATAAACAGGCTGCTCTGCCAGCCGAATTGCAGCCAGGCCACTGGAATCGCCAGTGCCGGGACCAGTGCCATCCCCCAGTGGGACCGCCCGGTGCCCAGCGCCACCGTCAGGCCCGCCAGCGTGCAGACCACCCCGGTGATGGGCAGGTACAGCACGATCCAGGTGCAGACAACGGCAGCCAGGCGTGCCGCTGTCCCCTTTTTCCATTCGGCGACCAGATGCCCAAGCACCACGCCGGCCCCCGCATACAGAATGGCTTCTTCTTTCAGTTCCGGTGCCAGGAACCCGTAGCAGAGCCCGCAGGCCAGCGCCGTTTTCAGCGTGTCGGTCACAAGGGGCGCCGCCCGGGATGTGTTATTCGCCCGGTGCGGAAGGCGGTTTTCCCCACCGGCCGGGATATGGTGGACCAGCCCCCGCGCCCAATACCCGGAACTGCCGAACAGAACGCCTGCCAGCAGGCATAAAATTCGCATCATCCATTCCCATTCCATCGTCAGTCCCCCATTTTGATTCTTGATTTAGAGGTGTTTCATTTGGATCTGCAAACCTTACAGCAGGAATGTCTTGCCTGCCGCCGCTGCGGCCTGTGCGAGTCCCGCACCCATGTTGTATTCGGCCAGGGCGTGCCGGATGCCGAAGTGCTGTTCGTGGGCGAAGGCCCCGGCGCGAACGAGGACGCCCAGGGCATGCCTTTTGTGGGGCGCAGCGGCCAACTGCTGGACCATTACCTGGAAGCGGTGGACCTGGACCGGGAGAAAAACGTCTACATTGCCAACATCGTCAAATGCCGCCCGCCCCAGAACCGCGATCCCCTGCCGGAGGAAGCCTCCGCCTGCCTGCCCTGGCTGCGCCAGCAGTTCCAGTTGCTGCACCCCAAGATCGTCGTATGCCTGGGCCGCATTGCCGCCCAGCAGATGATCGACCCCCGGTTCGCCATTTCCCGGGATCACGGCCGTTTTTATGACAAGCGCGGGACGCTTTTTATGGCTACCTATCACCCGGCCGCCCTGCTGCGCTACCCCGCCAACAAACCCGCTGTATTTGGCGACTTTGTGGCCCTGCGGGAAAAGATCGCCCAGGTCTGCGACCATACCTATTAAATGAACGCGCCGGGGTCCTGTTCCCGCAAAGGAGTTGAACGCCATGCAGCCGGAATCCCTGGCCTGCATCCTGCCGATCCGGCGATTGGTCGAGTTTTTGCTGCGCACCGGCAGCATCGACAGCCGCTTTACCGGCTTTGACCGCGCCAACGAAGGCGCCCGCCTGCACCGCAGGCTACAGCGCGCCGCGCTGAAAGAATTTGCCGATTATACGGCGGAAGTTCCCCTTACCCAACAGTATGGCTGCGACGGGGTGGATTATACGCTGGAAGGCCGGGCCGACGGCATCTTTACCGATGCGGACGGCATAACCACCATTGACGAGATCAAGACCACGCTGCTTGCCCCCGAACAGATCACAGGCGAACAGTCCCCCGAACACTGGGCGCAGGCCAAGGTCTATGCCGCCATCTACAGCAGGCAGAAAGAGATCTCCCCCATACGGGTGCGGCTGGATTACTACCAGGTGGACGAAGAAAAAGAATACCGTTTTGTGCAGGAGTACACCGCCGAAGAATTAGACGCCTATGTGCGGGACCTATTGAAGCAGTACGCGCCCTGGGCCAAACGCGCCGCCAAGTGGCGGCAGGAACGGCAGGCGGCCCTGGAAACGCTGACCTTCCCGTTTGACGGCTACCGCGCCGGGCAGCGTGCGATGATCGGTGCCGTCTACAAAGCCTGCTGCGAGGGCGGGGCCCTGCTTTGCCAGGCACCGACCGGCATCGGCAAGACGATGAGCGTCCTTTTTCCGGCGCTGAAAGCCCTGCAGACGGGCGGGCCTGTCTTTTACCTGACGGCCCGCGGCACCACCCGCACCGCTGCCGAAAACGCGCTGGACATCCTGCGCCTGCACGCCCCGGCGCTGCCGCTGCGCAGCATCACCCTGACCGCCAAAGACAAGATATGCTTACAAGAAGTCCGCGAATGTACCCCCGAAGCCTGCCCGTATGCCAACGGCTATTTTGACCGCATCAAGGATGCGCTGTGGGACGGGCTGGACACCGCCTCCCTGACAGCCGACGCCTTGCAGGCGCTGGCGCAGCGGCATCAGGTCTGCCCGTTTGAGCTGGGGCTGGACCTGAGTTTATGGTGCGATGTGGTGGTCGGCGATTACAACTATCTGTTTGACCCCGTCGTGCATCTGGCGCGCTTTTTTGACGTGCGGGGCGACTATCTCTTTCTTATCGACGAAGCGCACAATCTTCCGGGCCGCGCGCGGGATATGCACAGCGCCAGCCTGTGCAAAAGCGCCTTTCTGGATGCCAAGAAGCGGCTGGGTCCCGGCAGGAGCAGCCTGAAAAACGCCCTGCAAAAAGTCAACAACCTGTTTTTGGAATGGCGGCACCGCTGCGAATCCGAGCAGGAAAACGGGCGGTTCGGCAAAACTTTCTTTGAGAAAAAGCGCGCCGAAGAACTGGACCGCCTGCTCACGCACCTGTGCGAACCGCTGCAGGACTGGCTGGACGAACACCGGGAGCCCAACGAGACCCACGAAGCCTTGTTACAGCTCTACTTTGATGTGCGCGCCTGGCTGCGGGTGGCGGATACCTTTGACGAGCATTTTGTTTTGCAGGTATCGGCGCACGGCAGCGAGGTGCGCGCCGCCATGCTCTGCCTGGATCCCAGCGCCTTTTTGGGCGAGGATTTTGCCAAAGGGCGCGCCGCCGTCCTGTTCAGCGCGACGCTGGCCCCCGCCGGTTACTACAAGGACCTGTGCGGCCTGCCGGATGCCCGTGCCGTGGCGCTGCACAGCCCCTTCCCGCCCGGCAATCTGGGCCTGTGGTGCGCCGCCCAGGTGAGCACCCGGTACAAAGACCGCGACGGCAGCATCCCGCAAGTGAGCGATCTGATCGCCTGTATGGCGCAAAGCAAGGCGGGGAATTATCTGGCCTTCTTCCCCAGTTACAGCTATTTGCAGGCCGTGTGGGACGACTTCGCGGCCCGTTACCCGGACCTGCCCACACTGCGGCAGGAAAGCGCCATGGATGAAGAACAGCGCGCCGCGTTTTTGGAAAAGTTCACCCCCGACGGCCAGACGCGCGTTGGCTTTGCGGTGCTGGGCGGCGTATTCAGTGAAGGCGTCGACCTGACCGGCGAACGCCTGATCGGCGTTGCCATCGTCGGGCCAGGGCTGCCCCAGGTAGGCCCGCGGCAGGAACAACTGCGCGATCATTTTGAGCAGACCCGTGGCTGCGGGTTCGACTACGCCTACCGCTACCCCGGCATGAACAAAGTGCTGCAGGCGGCCGGGCGGGTCATCCGCACGCCGCAGGACAAAGGCGTCGTGCTGCTGATCGACGACCGCTTTCTGGCGCCGGACAACCGGCGTCTGATGCCCCCGCACTGGGACCATCTGCGTGCGGTTTCCGGCATTGCACAGCTCAAAGAGCAGTTGGACGCTTTCTGGGCGGACGACCCTTCCCCCACAAAATAAACAGAGCCTGCAAGGGTGTTCCTTTGCAGGCTCTGTTTTTGCGTTTATCAGGTCAGGAGGTCGCGTCTGCCTTGCGCATCCGAAGCAGGCTGTAGGGCATCAGAGGCGCTTCACAGGGGATGGTGTAGTGCATCATCGGGTGCGGGGTGGCGTCCACGCGGACGCCGTCCTCGTTCTCGATCCAAGCCGGCGTGATGGTCAGGACCGTCCCGTCCGGCTGCAACACTTCCAGCGTGTCCCCTGCCGCGAACTTGCCCCGCTGTGTGCAGTGGGCGATGCCGTCGGCCCAGGAATCCACGGTGCCGATGAAATCCCATTCCCGCACATAGGTGTGGCTCGGCGTCTGCAACGCCTGTTCCTTGCCGAAGTAGAACCCCGGAGAATAGTGCCGGTGGCTGGTGCGGTTCAGTTCTTCAATGACGTCGCCGGGCAGTTCATAGTTGTCGTTGCCGGGGTCCCGCAGATAGGCGTCCAGCGCGCGGCGGTAGGCGCTGGTCACCGACGCCACATAGTAGAAGGTCTTGGCGCGGCCTTCGATCTTGAGGGAGTCCACACCGGCCTTGCAGATCAGATCCAGGAACGGGGCCGTGCACAGGTCGTTGGCGTTCAGGATATAGCTGCCGTTTTCACTCTCGCCGATCTCCATATACTGGCCGGGGCGGCGTTCCTCCACCAGCGCGTACTTCCAGCGGCAGGGCTGGGCGCACTCGCCCCGGTTGCCGCTGCGGCCCGTCATGTAGCTGGAAAGCAGGCACCGCCCCGACACGCTCATGCACATGGCGCCGTGTACAAAGGCTTCCAGGTCCAGGTCCGGCGGGCAGTTGTCGCGGATCTGGGCGATCTCGGTCAGGGGCAGTTCGCGGGCCAGCACCACGCGCTTGGCCCCCAGTTCATAGGCGACGGCCGCCGCTTCGTAGTTGGTGATGCCCGCCTGGGTGGAGACATGGCGTTCGACCCAGGGCGCGTATTTTTTGGCCAGCGCCAGAACGCCCAGGTCGGCGATGATAAAGGCATCCACCCCGGCCTGCGCGGCGTCCTCGATATACTGCGGCAGCTTTTTGAGTTCCGCGTTGGTGGGCAGCGTGTTGAGGGTCAGGTAGACCTTTTTGCCGCGGGCGTGGGCAAAGATGCAGCCCTCCCGCAGTTCGTCCACCGTGAGGTTGACCGGCGCGGCCCGCATGCCGAATTCCGGCAGCGCGCAGTAGACAGCGTCCGCGCCGTAAAGGACGGCGTATTTGAGCGTTTCCAGGCTGCCGGCAGGCGCCAGCAGTTCAGGCTGTTGCAGCATGGTAAGTTCCTCCTGTAAAAAAGCGCCCGGACGCGCCGGGCGCTCTGTAGTTTCTGATACGGTCAGGGCTTCCAGCCTGCCTTTTCGACGTTGGCATCATGTTCGTCAGCCGTCTTGGCGTAGAAATACTGGCCCGCCACGTCGGTGTCCGGGTGGCCGGTGACGAAGAAGTAGTAGCCCTCGTCGATAAACTGCTGGTCGGGGTTGAGCGCCGCCTCGATGGCTGCATAGCCCGGGCAGGAGATGGGGCCCGCGGGCAGGCCGCTGATGCGGTAGGTGTCATACAGGTCCAGCACATCTTCCGGGATCGCGCCATCTTCCGGCCAGCCGTAATACTCGGCCGTGGGGGAATTCCAGAGGTAGTTGTTCTCTACATCCTGCATGATATCGCTGCAGGCGTTGGATTCCAGCTTATGCTCGGCCCACAGCGGGTCGTCCGATTCCAGACGGTTGTGGAAACAGGCGCTGACCTTGGGATCCTCCTCCGGCACGCCGGCTTCCTCCTGGATAAAGCTGGCCAGCTTGACCACATCGTCCAGCGTGGTGCCCTTCTCGGCGATCGTATCGGCCAGACCGGCAGTCTGCTTGTCGAACTCGGCGTAGAGGGTGTCCACATAGTAATAGACGTCCTCGTCCGCGTAGACGTTGTAGGTCTCCGGGAAGAGGTAGCCCTCGCACTTCATCAGGCGGCCGTTGTCCGGGATCTCGTTCCAGAAGCTGTACTGGCTGAAGTCCGAACCGTCGGTGCCGTTGGCGCAGGCCAGGAAGGTATCGACGCTGTCCACCAGACCGGCATCCACAAAGATCTGCGCGACGCCCACCGCCGTGGTGCCCTCCGGGATGGTGATATCCGTGGTGGGACGGCGGGTCTGCTGCGAGATGGCCTCAATGATGGTGTTGTAGTCCATGCCGGGGCGCAATGCAAATTCGCCGTACTGGATGCCGCTGGCCATACCGCTGAACTTGACGTATTCCTTGAAGAGCCAGTCATACTGGATGATGCCCGCGTCCTTCAACTGGGTGGCGATATCCCCCACCGAGGAGCCCTGCTCGATCGTGATGGTCTGTTCGTCACCCAGAACGCTGGCGCCGTCCACCTCGTCATAAAAGCGCATGACCTGGAAGCCGCCGGCCACCAGCAGAGCCAGAAAAACGACCAGCACAAGGCAGCCTACCGGCACGCGGCGGCGGGGGCGTTTTTCCTTTTTCTCTTTGCGGGGCTTTTCTTTTTTGGCTTTCGCGGGCTTTTCGGGCTTTTCGGGAGTTTCAGGCTCCTGCGGGGCGGGCGCGACCGCTTTCTGCTGAGGCTGCGGCGCTTTTGCCTCCGGCGCCGGCTGCGGAGCCTGGCTCCCCGTATTGTCGTTGCGATTGATCCTCATGAGGGATTACTCCTTATTTTTGTGCGGTGCAGCGGGAACCGCCGCCCTGATTTCCTCCGCTGCTCACAGCAGCATCCTGAAATAAACGTCTGTGATCGGGAATTCCTGCCGCAGAAACGCGATCATGCCATACCCGCAGCGGCGCCCGGCGCCAAGGTAGAGGGCCTGGTTTTCCGCCAGAAGGATGCGGGCCTGTTCCGCGCCGGTCTTTTCCCGCGCAGCTTGCAACAGGATGTCGGCGCAGTAGTCCTGGTCCGCCTGCAATTCCAAAAACTGCAAACAGCCGCCCCGGGCAAAATACAGCCCGTAACCGCGCCGGTTCGACACGATGGTGAGCCCGCGGCGGTAAAGCTGCGTCATCACTTCGTTCATGGCGTCCTCCGGCAGGGTGATGCAGCCCGGCTGGTAGCGCAGGCGCATTTCCTGCCAGCGGTGCACGGTAAGGCTGTCAAACTCCGCGTGGGCCATCAGGTTGCGGCGGATGGGTTTGTTCAGCACCCGGGTGGGCAGCAGGTTCTGGAAGCCCAGTGCTTCCATGCGGGCGGCATCGTCGGCGCCGTCGGGGGTGAGCAGCGCAAAGTCGTACCCTTTGGCGGCAAAAGCGCGCAGGCAGCCCTGCAACAGTCGCGGAAGCAGCGTTTGCAGCGGAACGCCGTCCGCCGCGGCCGCGCCGCAGAACCAGACGCCGCGGCGTTCCCCGCAGCGCACCGGCACCGCGCCGAGCATGGCGGCGGGCGGCTGCCCGGACGGCTGCACCACCAGAATGTGATCGAGCCCCGCGATCTGACGCAGCCACCCGGCCGCATCGGCAGGCGTGCCGCCGCAGCGTGCGCAGCGTAGGCCAATCAGCGCCTGCAGGTCCTCTTCCACCGCTGCGCGCACCATAGGCAAGCCTCCCTTCCGTATCCTTTCATTTTACAGGATACGATCCATTTTCGCAAGTATTTCCGCGTTGATCTCTTCCACCGGGCGCATCGTCTTTCCCGCGCCTTCCGGGCGGGTACATTCAATGCGCTGCCATCCCAGTTGTTTGGCGCAGTATTCAGCCGCGGCCCGGCTGCGCGCCATGTACTCCCGGTCTTTCTCCTGGATATCCTTCCGGCTTTCATCGCCGTGGTAGCGGGTCTCCAGCAGCTTTTGGGACACGTCGGGGTCCACGGCCAGGTACAGCACAAGGTCCGGCGCGGGGATGCCGATTTTTTTATACTCAAAATCGAACAGCCAGTTCAAAAAACTGTCCCACTGGGACGGCGGTAGTTTGGAGCACTGGTGTACGGCGTTGGACGTGGTGTACCGGTCGGAAAGCACGAGCCCGCCGTCCTGATAAAATCCGCCCCAGTCCGTCTTATAGCTGGCAAAGCGGTCCACTGCGTAAAAGCTGGACGCCGCGTAGGCGTTCACATCGTCCGGCTTTTCGCCGAATTGGCCGGAAAGGTACATTTTGACAAGGGCGGAAGAGTCGCTGTCATAATCCGGGAAGGTGACTTTGCGCAGCGCGACGCCCCGCGCCTGCAGCTTTTGCGCTGTCAGGGCCGCCTGCGTCCCCTTGCCGGAACCGTCCAGCCCTTCAAAGATGATGAGCTTACCCACGTTCCAGCGCCTCCTGTTTCAGTTGGGCGTACTTGTCGCGGACCTGCGCCTGCTGGCCGCAGCACATCCGGCCTTCCGGGCAGGGGCCCGTCAGACAGCGGGGGCCTGCGGACGCAAAGATATGGGGCGCCAGCGGCAGCACCAGCCGCAGCATTTCGTCCGCCACGGCGCGGATCTCCCACTGGGCGCGGTTGCAGCAGCGCAGGTTGAAGAAGTTCAGCAGGCTGCGGCAGTTCATGGTCATGACCATCTTGGTCTCGCAGGCGTTGGGCAGCACAAAGCGGGCGTCCTCATTGGCCTGTTTGCCCGCCTTGGCGCGGGCGGCCTTTTCCTCCATGCCCTGGGCCATCAGGCGGGCCGTGTGGGCGTTTTCCAGCGTGCGGACCAGTTCCAGATATTTGCGGGCGTCCTCGTTCATGGACTCGATGAACTGTGCCTTCGCTTCGGGGATGGCCTCGATCTCCGGCGGGATCACATAGCGGAAATCTTCCAGGCGCACATAACGCTGGCTCTGCACGCTGAAGCTGGCGATGCGGTGACGGGTGACCTGCGCCAGGAAGGTGCGGGACACCCCCTCGATGCCGAAGGTGAAGCTGGCGTGCTCGATGGGGCTGGCGTGGCCGAGATCAGACAGCTTTTGCAGGAAAGCCGCCGTCTTTTCCGGCGTAAGGCCGTCCAGCAGCGTTTCGATATGTGCATCGGAGTAGCACAGTTTCGCGGCAGCCGCCACGGTTTTTTCAGGTTCGTTGGTATGTGCGATCAGTTGGACCAGCATGGGCCTGTCTCCCCTCTCTGTTTATTCTGTGATTTTTTTGAGCTGCGCATAATTGGCCATCGTTTTTTTGATGCCCACGCGCTCGAACTGGATCTCGACGATGCAGTCGCCCGCGATGGACGTGGCCTTGAGCACTTTGCCCCGCCCGAACACGCGGTGTTCCACCACCTCGCCGGGCTGGTACTGGACGGCCTGCTTTTTCGGCGCGGCCTGCTGCTGCATGCCCACCAGCGTGGAAGTGCCGGCCCCTGCGGGGGCCGCGGGCGCGCCGCTGTGGTGGCTGGCACGGCTGCCGTACCCGGCGCCGAAGCCGAACCCCTGCGCCGCGCTTCGCCCGCCGCCGTACCGAGGGCTTTCGTACCCGCCGCCGGAGAAGCCGCTGCTGTACCCTGCGCCGAAACCGCCGCGCGGCCGGGCATTGTAATCGCTGTTCAGATACCCACGGGAAGCCCCGGAATAGCCGCTGCGCCCGCCGGGCACGCTGGCGCTGTAGGTGCCGTAGCCCGCGCCGAAACTGCCTGCCGAGTAGGCCAGATCGGGGCTTTCGGTCTCGTCCAGCAATCCGCCGTCGATCTCGCTCAGGAAGCAGGACGGCGGGTTGCGGCGGGTCTGCCCGAAGATCAGCCGGCTGCAGGAAGAGGAAAGATACAGTTCCTTTTTGGCACGGGTGATGGCCACATAGCACAGACGCCGTTCTTCCTCCATATCTTCCTCGTTATAGCGGGCCATATCGCCGGGGAAGATACCGTCCTCCATGCCGACTACAAAGACGTAGGGGAACTCAAGCCCCTTGGCCGAATGGATCGTCATCATGGTGACGGAGTCGGCGTCCTGGTCGTAGCTGTCCAGGTCGGAGATCAGCGCCACTTCCTCCAAAAAGCCCGCCAGCGTGGCGTCGCCGCCGTTCTGGTCCGCGTAGGTCTTGACGGAGCTGACGAGCTGGCCCAGGTTCTCCAGGCGGCTTTCGCCCTCCTCTTTCTGCGCTTTCAGCATGGCTTCATAGCCGGTCTTGCGGATGACTTCGCCCGCGAACTCGTCCAGTGGCAGCGTGACCGACAGATCGCACAGTTCGCGGTACATCTCGTAGAACTTTTCCAGCGCGGCCGCGGCGCGGGACAGTTCCGGGTAGCGGCGCACGTCCGCGATGATCTGCAGCATGGGCACCCCGGCGCTGGCCGCCAGTTCCCCGATCTTTTCCACGGTGGACGCGCCGATCTTGCGGGCCGGTTCGTTGATGATCCGGCGCAGGCGCACGTCGTCGCGGGGGTTGACGATCACCGCCAGGTAGGAGTTGATGTCCTTGACTTCCTTGCGGTCAAAGAATCGCTGGCCGCCCACGATGCGGTACGGGATGCCCGCCCGGGCGAAATAGGTTTCGATGGGGTTGGACTGGGCGTTCATGCGGTAAAGCACCGCATGGTCGCGCAGATGGGCGCCTTCCCGCAGGTTTGCGGTGATGACGTCGGCGATATGGCTGGCTTCGTCCTGTTCGTTGGCCGCCGTATAGTGGTGGACCTTGCTGCCGTCGCCGTTCTCGGTCCAGAGGGTCTTGCCCTTGCGGCCGGTGTTGTTTTTGATGACGCTGTTGGCCGCGTTCAGGATGTTGGAAGTGGAGCGGTAGTTCTGTTCCAGCCGGATCGTCTTGGCGCCGGTGAACACCTGCTCAAAGTTGAGGATGTTCTCGATGGTAGCGCCGCGGAACTTATAGATGGACTGGTCGTCGTCGCCCACCACGCAGACGTTGTTGGTCCCGCCCGCCAGCAGGCGCACCAGATGGAACTGGGCGACGCTGGTATCCTGGTATTCGTCCACCACCACATAGCGGAACTTATTCTGGTAGTATTCCCGCGCTTCCGCGTCCGTTTGCAGCAGCCGGACCGTGTGGAAGATCAAATCGTCAAAGTCCATTGCGCCCGCCTGTTTCAGCCGGGCGGCGTAGGAAGTGTAAATTTTGGAGACCAGCGCCGCCTTGGTGTCGCGCGGGGCTTCCGCCGCCACATCCTCCGGCGTCATCAGTTTGTCCTTGAAGCCGCTGATCTGCGCCACCGCCGACTTGATGGGCAGGAACTTGTCGTCGATCATCTTGTCCTTATAGATCTGCTTGAGCACCCGCTGCTGGTCGTCGGTATCATAAATGGTAAAGCTCTTGGGGAAGCCGATGCGCTCGGCGTCCCGGCGCAGGATGCGCACGCAGGCCGAGTGGAAGGTGGACGCGTTCACGTCGCCGCCCATCGTTTCGCCCAGCATGGCGCGCAGGCGCTCTTTCAGTTCGCCCGCCGCCTTGTTCGTAAAGGTGATGGCCAGCACGTTCCAGGGGCGCGCCGGGCGCACGGCCAGGTACGCGGTTTCCCGCGGGAGGTCCCGCCCGGTCTGTACCGCCGTGCGCAGATCCTGCAAGTCCTGCTCGGTGATGGTCCGGGACAGTTCCCGGCTGCCGTGGGCAGAGCCGAAGCGGATGATGTTGGCGATGCGGTTGACGAGCACCGTCGTTTTGCCGGAGCCCGCCCCCGCCAGGATCAGCAGCGGGCCTTCGGTGGTAAACACCGCCTGCCGCTGGACCGGGTTGAGGCGCTGGAAGCGGCTTTCGATATATTGATCGCGCAGCGCGAGGTATTCACGGGTAATATCGGGCATGATCGTTTCCCTTCTCTATATGATAAAGCTGTGTTGTGCGTATGTTCGGGCGCGGGAATCATTCCGAAGCCAGCGGGTCCCGCAGGGTCTGCAAGGTCTTTTTCCAGACTTTGGGGGTGGCGTCCCGGAACCCGGCGCTCAGGTGCTGGCCTTCGCTCAGGCTAATGGCCGTGCCGCGCGCCACGCAGTTGATGGGGTCCGGCGCGATGGCTACGTCCACATGCAGTTCCCCGGCCAGGTAGCTTGCCAGGCCGCGCAGCAGCGAGCCGCCGCCGGTCAGCAGCACGCCGGTGGAAGAAATATCCGCGGCCAGTTCCGGCGGGGTGCTTTCCAGCACGGCGCGGGCGGCCGCCACGATGCGGGACGCGAGTTCCTGCACCGGCTCGTACAGGTCGCGGGTATAGATCAGGCGGCGGGCGGGAAGGTTCGTCTCCCAGGAATGGCCACGCACCTCCATCACGCCCTCGAATTCGCTGCGCGTGCAGCAGGCTACCTGCTTTTTCAGGGCTTCGGCCGTAAGCGGGCCAATGGCGATCTGGTATTTTTCCTGCACGTACTGGGCGATGCTGCGGTCAAAGGCGTTGCCCGCCACCGGCACGCTGGCCGCGCGCACGCGGCCGCCCATGCTGATGACCGCGATATCGGTGGAACCGCCGCCGATATCCACCACCATGCAGCCGCGGGGCTGGCGGATCTGCAGCCCCGCGCCCAGCGCGGCGGCCACCGGCTCGTCCACCAGGTAGACCTGCCGGGCGCCCGCGCCCATCACCGATTCCACCACCGCGTCGGCTTCGACCCCGGTGATGGCCGCCGGTACGCAGACGGCCACCCGCGGCTTGAACAGCCGGGAACGGCATACTTCGTTGACGAAGCGCACGATCAGTTCATTGGTCATGCGGTGGTCCTGGACCACGCCGTCCCGCAGCGGGCGCACCAGCTCGATATAGGCCGGGGCGCGCCCCACCATGCGCAGGGCTTGCTCCCCCACCGCCAGAATGGTGTTGGTGCGGGTATCCACTGCGCCGATGGTGGGCTGGCTGAACACCACGCCCTGCTTTTCGGTGGCGATAATGATCGAAGTCGTTCCCAGATCAATGCCGATATCCTGTTGCTTCATTTGTCGTTCTCCCTAAAAGGCCGCTTTTCCTTCGGCAGTTCCTCCGCCACGGCGACCGCGGCCGCCGTCACATCCACCGCACCGGCCTGTAACAGCGCCAGCGCGCACGCCGAGACCGTCGCCCCGGTGGTGATGATATCGTCCACCAGCAAAACGCGCTTGCCGCCAAGGTCCAGCCCCGGGCGGGCCCGGTAAGAGTTCCGGGCGTTCTGCGCCCGCTCGGCGCGGGACAGGCTTTTCTGCTGGGCGCCGCCGCGCACCGTGTACAACCCCTGCACCACGGGGATGTGGAATAGTATACCCAATCGCCGGGCCAGAAGCAAGGGCAGGCCGGGCACCCCGGCCCAGGTCCTGTGGGGCGGCACCGGCACGATGCAATGATACAGCGGCATCGCCCGGAACAGTTCATTGGACGGGCGCAGGCCCGGTCTGCCCGCCGGGACCGCGCCCCAGATGCGTACCGCCATGCAGTCGGCCAGTTCCCGCGCGTACCAGGGGCGGCCGCCCCGCTTGCACAGCAGGATCGCTTCCCGCACCGCGCCCGAATAGTAGTAGGCGGCCATAGCACCGTTCAGCGCGTACAGCGTGTGTTCAGTCACCGGCAGTTTGGGCGGTTCGTGGGCCAGGCGCTTTTCTTCCCGCTCACATTCGGGGCAGACGTTCCCCTGCCGGGCGTCCGGGCCCAGCAGGGCGCCGCAAAACGGGCAGCGCCGCGGGTACAAAAGCGCGGCCGCGCGTTCTGCCCAGGCGGGCCGGTCCGGCGGTTTCATACGGCGTCCCCGGCGGAGTCGCCGCTCTGTTTTTGCAGCAGATAGCGCAGCCCGCTGTAGCGCATATTCTGGCGCACATTATGCACCATCGTCTGGATGGTGCGGCTGCTGCCCGTCAGCACGCACAGCTTGCGCGCGCGGGTCACGCCGGTGTACAGCAGGTTGCGGTAGCACAGCCGGCCGGGCACATCGGCCACCGGGACCACCACAGCCGGGAACTCGGAACCCTGGCTTTTGTGGACGGTCACGGCGTAGGCCGGTTCCAGCTCGCTGAGCTGGTCGGCGGAATAGACGTATTTGCGGTCATCCATCATGACCGTGACCGAACGGGATTCCCGGTCCACCGCCGTGATGATGCCCAGGTCACCGTTGTAGGCGCCCACGCCTGCCTCGGCCCCGGCGCGCTCAAAGGTGATGTCGTAATCGTTTTTGATCTGCATGACCTTGTCCCCCAGGCGCAGGATCTTGCTGCCCTTCTCGCCGCCGATCTGCGGCTTGCCCGGTGCGGGCGGGTTGAGGATCTCCTGCAGGCGGATATTCAGTTCCACGCTGCCCGTAGGCCCTACTTTGGTGGGGCAAAGCACCTGGATGTCCCGCACGGGGTCAAAGCCGTAGGCTTTGGGCAGGCGGGTGCTTACCAGATCGCAGATCAGACGCTGGCACGCCAGACCGATGGACTCGATCATGAAGAAATCGTCCTTCGCGCCGCCTTTAAGGGGCATCTGCCCCTGCACGATGCGGTGCGCGTTCTGCACGATCAGACTCTGCTGCGCCTGGCGGAAGATCTCGGTCAGGCGCACCGTGGGCACCGTCTGCGTGCGCAGGATCTCGCCCAGGATGTTGCCGGGCCCCACGCTGGGCAACTGGTCCGCGTCGCCCACCATGATGATCCGGCAATGGGAGCGCGCGGCCGCCAGCAGCGCCTGGAACAGCTTGACGTCCACCATGCTCATCTCGTCCAATATGATGACGTCGTATTTGAGAAGATTTTTTTCGTTATGGATAAAGCGCACCGCGCCGGAGGTGTAGTCCACTTCCAGCAGGCGGTGGATGGTGGAAGCCGGGTGGTTCGTCAGTTCGCTCAGGCGCTTGGCCGCCCGTCCCGTGGGGGCGCAGAGGGCGACCCGGTCATACAGTGCTTCGTACAGGCTGAGGATGGCGTTGACCGTGGTGGTCTTGCCGGTGCCCGGCCCGCCGGTGAGTACCATGACCCGGCTGGAAAGGGCCGTGCGGATCGCTTCTTTCTGCAATGGCGCGTAGGCGAACCCCTGCACGACTTCCAGCGCACGGATGTCGCTTTCGAGCGTGGCGGGGGGCTGCGTGGGGTAACTGGACAGTTCCCGCAGCCGCGCGGCGATGTCCTCCTCGGCCGAGAGCAGGTCCGGCAGGTAGACGTATTCCGTCCCGTCAAACGTCCGGGCGCACAGTTCCCTGTTCTGCAGAAGTTCCTGCAATCCCGCTTCGATCTGCTCCGGCTCCACACGCAGGAATTTGGCGGTGCTTTCCAGCAGTTTGCTGCGCGGCAGGCAGGTATGGCCGTTGCCCGCATTGTGGCGCAGCGCATACAGCAGCCCCGCCGCCACCCGCAGGCGGCTGCCCGACTCAAACTGAAGGGCCGCGGCGATGCCGTCCACCTGTGCGAATTTGAGCTGCAGCGGTTCCCCGCAGAGCAGGTAGGGGTTCTGGTTCAGCGCCTCCACCGTGTGGGCGCCGAACGCACGGTAGGCCGTGACGGCGCTTTGGGCCGAAAGGCCGAACTGCATGAACCAGGCCACGACTTCCCGCACGCCGTACAGGCGGCGGAATTCCCGGGAAATAGCGGCCGCTTTCTCGGTGGTGATGCCCTTGATCTCGCACAGTTTCTGCGGGATCTCGCCAATGACGTTCAGGGTATCGTCCCCGAATTTCTGCACGATCTTTTTGGCCGTGGCGGGGCCGATATACGGCAGTACGCCGCTGGACAGGTAGCTCAGCACCCCGGCGGAATCCTGCGGCAGGCTCGCCTCGCAGGATTCGGCGCGGAACTGCTCGCCGTAGCTGGGGTGGCGGACCATGTGGCCGTAGACCGTCACCTGCATGCCGTTGTCCACGCTGCCCACGTTCCCGGCCACCACGATGTCCTGGTCCCCGGCGTTCACTTCAAACACCGCATAGCCGGTCTCGGCATTTTCATAGATCATATGTTCGACGACGCCTTCCAGCTTTTGAAGCTGCGGCTGTGTGGTGTTTTCCATTTTCTGCGTTTCGCCTCCTCCGGCACACTTCCACAATATCTTTTTTATTATACCCCAAACCGCCCCGTTTGGCAATCCAAAACGGGGCGGTTTGTCGTTCGGCCGTACTCTGCGGCGGGGGGTTAGCATAGGGGGGGCGGCAGGCGCGCTGCCCGCCGGTGGGCTGCGGAATGGGGCGGCAGTTCCCGCCGCGGTGGCTTTTGTGTTATAATGGCCGCACAGGGTCCTCAAATCAACGCGAAACCCAAAATGTGTTGTTCCGTTTTTTCGGCAAAGCCGGTATGCTTATATCAGCAGCAAACGCTGCGATCTATTTGTACCAAAGGAGAAACGACATGAACACAGACAAGATTTTTGCCGAAGCGATCGCAAACGAATACGCACCCAAAAATGCTTCCAAAGTGGTGGCCCTGAAAAAGCTGGACAGAAAAGCCAAACGCACGGCGAACATTTTCGCCTACACGTTCGGGGTGTTGATGACGCTGGTGCTGGGCGCAGGGATGTGCCTTTCCATGGGGGTGCTGGGCGACGGCAGCCCTGCTGCGCTGGCCGTGGGGATCGTTGTGGGCGTGATCGGCCTTGCCGGGGTCGGCATAAACTATCCCATCTACCGCAAACTGCTGGAAAACGGCAAGAGCAAATATGCGTATGAGATCGTACAGCTTGCCAAGGAGATCAGCGAAGAAGCCGAATAAAAACACACAAGGGAGGGGCGGCAGGCCGTGAACAAATCCGAAAGCAAATATTTCAATACCGCCCTGCGCATGGACGAGGCGCTGATCTCTTTGCTGAAAGTCAAGGATCTGGAATACATCACCGTGAAGGAGATCTGCGAAAAAGCAGGCGTGAACCGTTCAACTTTCTACCTCCACTACGAAACGATCGGCGATCTGGTCGAGGAAGCGATAGAAATGGTGAACCGGCGGTTTATATCCTGTTTTTCCGAGCAGACCAGAGGCATTGCCGAAAGGCTCGATCACAGCAGCCTGTCCGATCTTATTCTGATAACGCAGGATTACCTGCACCCCTATCTGCGCTTCGTCAGCGAAAACAAAGACCTTTACCGCACGGCGTTCCGAAACCCCAGGGAAATGCAGGCCCAGACAAGATACCGATACATCAAAAAGTATATCATGGAGCCGATCTTAAAGCGGTTCGGCATCCCGGAAGCGTACTGGAGATATTACACCGTCTACTATATAGAGGGGATCATGGCCATCGTCAAGGAATGGCTCGAAACAGACTGCCGCGACCCGGTGGAAATGGTCGCCGCCGTGATCGAAGAATGTGTTTCCCCCAACCACAACGCTCAGGGAAGGATGTGCAGCACGCCCTATGCAACGCCGGATGATCCGACAGTTCCGAAAGCAATGGAGTGAAAGCTACAGTTTCAGGACCCGCACCAGTTCCACGCTGGCCCTTTGCATCACGACGGTGTTCGCGCTGTATCACGGGCTTTTAGGGGTCTTTTCGGCCTCGGTATGGCACAAAAGCATCTGTATCTTCTATCTGACGCTTTCTGCCATCCGGGGGATCATCCTGCTGGCAGAACACAGGGCCTGCGCAAAGCAGGGCGAGAAAAAAGAGCTTCTGCGGCGGAAAGTCTTTCTGGCGACCGCCGCGCCGCTGTTCCTGCTGAACCTTTCCCTGATTTTGCCTATTTCCCTCATGGCGCTTCTGCAAAAGCCGATCCGCATGGGGAAGGTGCCCGCCATCGCCATGGCTACCTATACGACCTACAAGATCACGATGGCAATCCTTCATATGCACAAACGCCGGGGGCGTTCGGTGCTGATCCGTGAACTTAGAGCGATCAACCTGATCGACGCGCTGGTCTCGATTCTGACGCTGCAAAACACGCTGATCATGGTCAACACAGAGGCCGGCGAGCAGGACCGTATGTTTACGCTCTCTGCCATTTCCAGCGCGGCCATTTATCTGCTTATCGTGATCATAACGCTTCGCCTGTTCCTCGGCGAGAGAGCCGGGCGGACCGGCTCCCATTTGCGGTAAAGCTCCCCTATCCTGTCAGGACAGCAAGAATAGCGGGCGGCAGCCTTTGGCTGCCGCCCGCTGGTTTTACCGCCACGCCCGGCGGACAAAAAAGGCGCGAGGGGCAATGCCCTCACGCCTCGATACATGGTTCTTTGTCCGGGATGTAAAATCAGGCCAGCGCGGCTTTCAGCGCGTCGGCGCGGTCGGTGTTCTCCCACTTCACGCCCAGGTCCTCGCGGCCCATGTGGCCGTAGGCCGCCAACTGGCGGTAGATGGGCTTGCGCAGGTCCAGGTCGCGGATGATGGCCGCGGGGCGCAGGTCGAACACCTTCTCCACCGCCGTTTCGATCTTGTCATCCGCCACAGTGCCGGTGCCGAAGGTATCCACCATGATGGACACAGGCTCCGCCACGCCGATGGCATAGGCCAACTGCACTTCGCACTTTTTGGCAAGGCCGGCCGCCACGATGTTCTTGGCGACCCAGCGCGCCGCATACGCCGCCGAGCGGTCCACCTTGCTGGGGTCCTTGCCGCTGAACGCGCCGCCGCCATGGCGGGCGTAGCCGCCGTAGGTGTCCACGATGATCTTGCGGCCGGTCAGGCCGGTATCGCCCTGGGGGCCGCCCACGACAAAGCGGCCGGTGGGGTTGATGTAGTATTTGGTGTTTTCGTCCAGCATCTCGGCGGGGATCACCGGCGCAATGACTTCACGCCGGATGTCGGCATGGAGCTGTTCCTGGGAAACTTCCGGGCTGTGCTGGCTCGAAATGACAACGGAATCCACGCGGACGGGCTTGCCGTCGTCGTATTCCACCGTGACCTGGCTCTTTCCGTCGGGGCGCAGGTAAGGCAGCAGGCCGCTCTTGCGCACCTCGGCCAGACTCTTGGACAGCTTGTGGGCCAGGCTGATGGGCAGCGGCATCAGTTCGGGGGTCTCGTCGCAGGCGAAACCGAACATCATGCCCTGGTCGCCGGCGCCCGCCACCTCGTCGTTGGTGCCCAGCGCGATATCCGGGCTCTGGCCGTCAATGTTGACGATGATGCCGCAGGTATCGCAGTCGAAGCCGTACTTGGCGCGGTCGTACCCGATGTTGCGGATCACGTCGCGGGCGGTCTCGGCAATATCGACATAGCAGCTGGTGGTGATCTCGCCCATGATGTGGACAAGGCCGGTGGAGCACGCGGTCTCGCAGGCTACGCGGGCGTCGGGGTCCTGCGCCAGAATGGCGTCCAGGACCGCATCCGAGATCTGGTCGCAGATTTTGTCAGGATGCCCTTCGGTCACCGATTCGGAAGTAAACAACATTTTGGACATTTTTTAGCCTCCCTTTTTCTTGGCAAGCAGAAAGCGCAACTGACGAGAACAAAAAGCGCGCAGCCAAAAGACTGCGCGCTGACGCTTATCTTTCGGTTCCCCGCAGGATTTGGCACCTTGCACGTTCGTGTAGGTTGTCGGGCTTCACAGGGCCTGTTCCCTCTGCCGCTCTTGATAAGTTGCTATTCTGTTGTAAACTGCATTATAACACGGTTTTCGACCTTCGTCAAGCATTTTTTACCGGCGGCCGTGCAAAATCGGGGATAGCGGCTTGTAAATGAAGAAGCAGAGCGCCGCGTCGATCAGCCCTTTTACAAAGGTGAACGGCAGGTTGAACACCAGCAGGCATTCCAGCAGGCCGTCGGTGCCCGGGCGCAGTTCCTGATAGGCCCCCAGGACCGCGTCGATGCCGCCGAACATGGCCGCGTAGACCGGGTAACTGATGAAATAGTTGACCGGCACGCTGACCAGCGCCATGACGGCCGCGCCCGCCAGCGACGCGATGACGGCGCTGCGGCGGCTTTTGTGGCGCTGGTAGATCAGCCCCGCCACGGCGGTGAACGCCGCGCCGATGAGGAAGTTGCACACTTCCCCGATGCCGCCGGTGGAACCGTGGAACAGCGCCGCCAGAATGTTCTTGACAAAGCAGACCGCCACGCCGTAGGCCGGACCCAGGCTGAAGGACGCCAGCAGGGCCGGCAGTTCGGACACGTCCATTTTGACGAAGGCCGGGATGAGCATGGGGATGGGAAAATCCAGCATCATCAGCACGCAGCCCACGGCGGAAAGCATGGCGGTAATGGCAAGGGGGCGGATGGAATTTTTTGTCTGCATAGCAATACCTCCCTGGCCGGCAGTACAGCAAAACGCCGGCCGTGTTCAAGTGGTGTGGCCCCCAACGGGGGCCTGCGGTCACGAAAGCCGGCAACAGCTTGTTGGAACCGGGAGGTTTGCAGGGCTTGGCCCTGCCGCAAAAGAAAACGCCCTGCCAGTTGATACACTGACAGGGCGGAATGCAGGCACAGCAAACAGCTTCCGTTTCTTTCATCCGGACTATACCGTCGGCCCCGGAATCTCACCGGATCAGCAGCCGCCGAAGCGGCCGGTCGCGGGCTTACGGCTTTGCGCCGCTTACCGCCGGTGGGGAATCGCACCCCGCCCTGAAACAGACTTTCTACCAAGCAGTATAGCACAGATTTTACAAAATGCAAGGGGGTGTGATATACTGTTGTATAAGATCCACCCGCTGCATATTGGAGGTTGCTATGCCGATTTTTGATCTGACGTTCTTTTTGGACCTTCTGCCCGCCGTGCTGCTGTTGCTGGGGGCGCTGGTCGTACCCATCGTGTACACGCGCATCCTGCGCCGGGTGTTAAAGCGGCTGCACAATCACCTGGCGGAATGGCTCTACATCCTATTCGACAGTTATGTGCAGCCCACCGCCCTGATCCTGCGCGCGCTGCTGCTGTACCTGGCGTTCAGCCTGCTCCCCCTGGCGGTGACGTTCCTGCTTCAGTTCCAGCGGTACCAGTCGTTGCTGCGGATGCTGTTCGACCTGGCGCTGATCTTCCTGATCGGGCTGGGCGCATGGCGGGCCGCGCCGATGTGCAGGCTGTTGCTGCGCAGCGCGCAGAACAAGCTGGACCTGACCACCAACAACACGATGGCCCGCTTTTTTGAGAATATCTTCCGGGCGCTGGTGGCGCTGTTCACCGGCATCGCCCTGCTGGACCGGCTGGGCGTGCCGGTCACCGGCCTGCTGACCGGCGCGGGGGTCGCCGGTCTGGCGATCTCGCTGGCTGCGCAATCCACACTGTCCAACCTGATCGCGGGCATCACGCTGGTGCTGGAACACCCCTTCGGCATCGGGGATTATGTGATTCTGGGTTCGAGCGAGGGCACGGTGGAGGATATTTCTTTCCGTTCCACCCGCATCCGCACCACCGACAACGTGGCCGTGACGATCGAAAACTCCAAGGTCTGCGCTGAGTACATCCAGAACTGCAACCAGCGTTCCAGCCGGTTGTGGCAGTTCAACCTAGGCCTGACCTACAGCACCTCGCCGGAACAGCTTGCGCGCGTCTGCGCCGACTTGGCCGAGATGCTCAAAGCCCAGCCCACCGTGCAGGCCGACAGCGTGACCGTTACCGTGGACCAGTTCAACGATTACAGCATTGGGCTGCTGGTGCGGCTGTACGTCAACGTCATGCCCTACGGCGAGTTCCTGCAGGAGAAGAGCCGCCTGAATCTGGAGATCATGCAGCTTGTGGAACAGGACGGATGCAGCTTCGCCTTCCCCACGACCACCATCGACCTGCCCGCGCGCGATTGACAACTGCAAAAATGCCCCGACGGACCCGTTCCGCCGGGGCGTTTTTTGTGTCCGCATCACGGCGCGGGCTTTTTGATGTGGGTGCGCGCCAACTGGCGGATGCTTTTTTCAAATTCGGCGCTGGCAAAGGCCGTGTACAGAATATCCACCACGTTCAACTGCGCCAGTCGGGAGGACATGGCCCCGTTGCGCAGCAGCGATTCATTGGCCGCGATGTACAGCAGGTAGTCGGCCAGCTTGGCGACCTGCGACGGGGCAAAGCGCGTGATGGCGATGCAGGGGGTGCCGTTGTTTTTCAGTTCCTTCATGCAGGTGACCATCTCCTGCGTTTGGCCGGAGTAGGAAAAGATGATGGCTACATCCTCCGGCGAAGCGTTGCAGGCCTGCAATAGTTGCGAGTGCCAGTCCTCGTTGACGATGCAGGGCTTGTTCAGCCGCAGGAATTTGAGGTAGGCGTCCTTGGCCGCGCAGAGGGACGCCCCGATCCCGAACAGAAGGATGGACCGGGAATGCCGCAGCAGTTCCACGCACTGTTCCACCGTTTCGGCGTTGAGGATGTGGCGGGAATCGTAGAGGACCTGGATGTTCTTTTCCGTAACGCCGTCGATGATATCCGCGATGGAATCCTGCGCGGTGAGCTGCTTTTCCTCATGGGCCACCCGCACGCCCAGCGAGGCGATCTCCACCATCAGGCAGTTTCGGAACTGTTTGTACCCCTCAAACCCCAGTCGGTGGCACAAACGCACCACGCTGGAAGGCGAGGTGTAGGTCTTTTCGGCCAGGGTGCGCACGTCCATATCACAGACGCTGCGGGGGTGTTCACAGATATATTCCGCCAGTTGCAGCGAAGCCCCCGTGCCGGTCTGGCGGAGTTCCTGCAGCAGAATCAGGACACTTTTCATAATTTCACCTGCAAGTCTTTCAAAATTACTATAAAATTTGCCGGAATATGCCTATATTATGAAACAATGTACCACATTTGTCAATCCCGATTGACATTTTATTTTCAAAAGCCTATGCTGAAGTCAACACAAAGAACACCGGCACATAAGTTCTAAAAGGAGTGAGCATATGGATCTGAACAATATGACGACCGAGACCCGCAACCCTGACACCATGGCGCTGGACGAGATGAGCGCGCTGGAGATCGTAACGGCCATGAACCGGGAGGACCGCAAAGTCCCCGAAGGCATCGAAGCCGTGCTGCCGCAGATCGCCGCCACCGTGGAAGCCGTGGAAGCCGCCTTCCGCAAAGGCGGGCGCCTGTTTTACCTGGGCGCCGGGACCAGCGGGCGGCTGGGCGTGCTGGACGCCTCGGAATGCCCGCCGACCTTCGGCGTGGACCCCAACATGGTGGTGGGGCTGATCGCAGGCGGGGACCGCGCGCTGCGGTTCCCCATCGAGGGCGCCGAGGACAGCCGCGAACTGGGCCGCCAGGATCTGGTGGACCACGACCTGCGCCCCGACGACGTGGTGGTCGGCATTGCGGCATCGGGCCGCACGCCCTATGTGCTGGGCGCGCTGGAATACGCCCGCAGCGTGGGCTGCCGCACGGCGGCCATCGCCTGCAACCGCGGCAGCACCGTGGGTCAGGCCGCAGACATTGCCATTGAGGCGCCGGTCGGCCCCGAAGTCCTGACGGGTTCCACCCGCCTGAAGGCCGGCACGGCCCAGAAAATGATCCTGAACATGATCAGCACCGGCGCCATGGTGCGCATCGGCAAGGCGTACCAGAACCTGATGGTGGACGTGGTCCAGAGCAACGAAAAGCTCCAGGTCCGGGCTGAAAACATCGTGATGGAAGCCACCGGTGTGGACCGCGCCCAGGCGCGGCAGACCATCGACGCGGCGGACGGCCGGGTCAAGCTGGCGGTGACCATGATCCTGACCGGGCAGGACAAAGCCCAGGCCGAGCAACTGTTGGAACGAGCCGGGGGACGTGTACGCGACGCCCTTCGGTCAAAATAAACGAACGGGAGGATTCAAAACATGACGAACGAACAACTGGTCAAGCGTCTGCTTACAGAGCTGGGCGGCCGTGAAAACGTAGTCACTGCCACCAACTGCATGACGCGGCTGCGCATCCATGTGAAGGATGACAGCCTGGTGAAAGACGAGGCCATCAAACAGGTGGAAGGGGTCCTGGGCGTTGTCCATGACCGGCCCCAGTACATCGAAGTGGTGGTAGGCCCCGGCAAGAGCCGCAAATGCGCCGACATCTGTGCGGAGATGGGCATTCCGGCCGCTGCGGGCGAGGGCGACGTTTCCACCGAAAACGACTGGAAGGCCAACAAGGCCGCCGTCAAGGCCGGGCAGAAGAACAGCCGGATCAAATCCATGCTCAAGACCTTTGGCGAGATCTTTGTGCCGTTGATCCCCGGCGTGATCGCCGCGGGCCTGTGCTCCGGTCTGGCCACCCTGCTGACCCAGGTCTACCCCGGCTATGCAGAGGATTCGTTCTGGAACATCGTTTACAACCTGCTGTCCCTCATCAACGCTTCCTTCATGACCTACCTGACCGCCTGGGCCGGTTACCGTGCGGCGGAACGGTTCGGCGCCACGCCGATCCTGGGCGGCATGCTGGGTATGATGACCACCCTGGGCAACATCGACAACATCGCCAAGATCATTGGCCTGTACAACGAAGCCCAGCCCCTGGACGCCATCCTGCGCGCCGGGCGCGGCGGCGTGCTGGCCGTAGTCATCGGTGTGTGGTTCCTGGCTAAAGTGGAAAAGGCCGTGCGCAAGCGCATTCCCGATAACTTGGACATCATGTTCACCCCGCTGATCACCCTGATCATCTGCGTGATCCCCTATGTCTTTATCATCATGCCGCTCACCGGCCTTGTTTCCACCGGTCTGTGCTGGATCGTCGAGCAGGTCTGCATGAGCACCAATCCCCTTATCCGCATCGTGGCCGGCTTCATCTCTGCGGCGCTGTTCCTGCCCATGGTGGCTATGGGTATGCACCACGGTCTGGTGGCCCTGTACACGGTCCAGTTGGAAAGCATCGGCTTCGTCACCCTCTACCCTGCCCTGGCTATGGCCGGTGCGGGCCAGGTGGGCGCTGCGATCGCCATCTTCCTGAAAGCCAAGAAGGTCCGCAACCAGCGGCTGTGCTCCGTCATTGACGGTGCGCTCCCGGCCGGTATCCTGGGCGTTGGTGAACCGCTGATCTACGGCGTCACGCTGCCCATGGGCAAGCCCTTCTTCACCGCGGGCATCGGCGCGGCATTCGGCGGCGCCTTCGTCATGGCCATGCAGGTCGCTTCCACCACGTGGGGCCCCTCCGGCGTTCTGGCCTTCCCCGTCATGACCGCCGGCCCCAACTCCGCCGTTATGTCGATGGTCTACTACGGTATCGGCCTGATCATCAGCTATGTGATGGGCTTCCTGATCACCAACGCTTTTGTTTCGCAGGATGAAGTCGCACAAGCCTGATCTTCCTGCCTTATAACAAACCCGCCCCCGGCGCATTGCTGCGCCGGGGGCGTTCTTTATTTACAGGTATGGCGGCAATAGCGGGCGGGCCGCTTACAGGCCGTCCCGGCTGCAGGTCACGATCATGGTGTCGGTCCCCTTCTCGGTCGTGACGACGAACTCAAAATTGTAGACGGTGTCCAGGCGGTATTGCAGCCCGCCGCCGTCCAGTTCGGTCAGTATGTAGTCCAGGTCGATCTGCGGCATCATCTTGTCATAGTAGAGGTACAGGTAATCAATGTTCTCCACATAGCGCAGTTCCACCTGCTCCGGCTCGACGCCGTAAAGCGTCACCACCGGGACGCCCTCGGTCTGTAAGGCCGGGCGTTCAGTCCAGGGGTCGCCGCTGTCCCGGTCGGTGGTATAATCCACCGGCTCGTCACTGAGCAGCGTGCAGTTGCTCAGTTCCATCTGTACGCCCGTCTGCGGCAATGTCTGCTGCCATACCGGCGTGGTATCCACCGGTGCGGACGCGCAGCCCGCCAGGGCCAGCAGGCCCGCCGGAAGCAGGGCTAACATCTTTTTCATAGAAGGTTCCTCTCTTTAACGGTACGGGTCGTAGGGCGTGCGCGGAAAATCCTCGCCGGGTTCCAGCGTGCGCGGGCACAGCCCCGTGGCCGCCACGATAAATCCCATCAGCATCCCAAGGTGCAGGTGCAGATGGCGGTATTGCGATAAAATCAGCGTGAACCGCGTCCAAGGGCAGTTTTCCGGCCGCTGGAGCAGGTCCTCGTCGTGCAGCGAAGTCAGATACAAGGACAGCTTCGCTTTAATGGTATAGAAATACTCCTCGATCTGGCGGCGGTCAAGGTGGGTGGCCGGGTAGATATCCAAATCCTGCAAATCGGGGGTATGGATCGGCGGCTCCACAAAGTCATTGGCGCGCGGGTTGATGAACCACTGGTCCAGGCTGTGCAGCATATGGTACACATGCTGCCACAGCGGCGACCCGCTGTAGGGGGTGTCCCAAAGTTCATCCGGGATGCAGTCCAGCACGTTCTGCGTTTCCCACAGCGCGCGGACCGTCATCTCGGTTATAACGGCATGGTACGATGTTTCCCGCACAGAGTCGCCCCCTACATCTTTTGGGGTTAGTATGCCGGGCCGCACCGCCCTTTATACGCCCGCGGGGGCCGCAAAGGGCGCTTTTATTATACCCCGAAAGCCCCGCCGCGCGCAAGGCGGGCGGGGGATTTCGTCACAGGCTGTGGAGAAAGAGCGCGTGTAAAGCGAAAATGCTTCACATGTTTTGAGGATGTTTCGGTTTCGGGTCCCGCAGGCGGCTCACATCCACGCCTTCATAGCGCAGCAGGCGGCGTTTGAGCGGCACGCCGCCGTTATACCCCACAAGGCTGCCGCTCTCCCCCACCACGCGGTGGCAGGGAATGATCAGCGAAATGGGGTTATGCCCCACCGCGCCGCCGACGGCCTGCGCCGACATCCGCTTGCCGGTCTCGCGGGTAAGTTCCCGTGCGATCTGCCCATAGGTGGTCAGTTCCCCGTAGGGGATACGGCACAGCCGCTGCCATACCTGCTGGCGGAACTCGCTGCCCTGCGGGTCCAGCGGGATCTCGCCGGGGGCCGGGCGCTTCCCGCAGAAATAGCGTTGCAGCCAGTCCCGCCCCTGCAGCAGAAGCGGGGCGCTGTCCCGGCGGTGCGCCTGCGCCATCAGCACCGGGTCCGGCGTCTGGCCGGGCAGCCAGGTCCCCACCAGCGCCGTATCGCTGGCCAGCAGTACGATCTCCCCCAGCGGGGACGGACAAGTGGTAACATACAGCGTCAAAACGGTTTCCCCTCCTGTTTTGCCATTCCTTCCACTCTATGCAGGCAGAGCGGAAAATGCACAGGTTTATTCATGCTTATCATAATACAACTTTACGAAGATTTCCATCAGCAGGAACAGTCCCAGCAGAAAGCCGGGGAAAATAAGCAGGAGCAACCATGCCTCGTTGGTCGTCATCGCGAACCCGATTAAACTGCCGATCTCAAAAACGAACAGCGTGCCATACACAAAGTCCAGCATCCGGGCTTTGCTTTTGATTTTTACCAGGCGGTTCCGCTCGTCCATTTCCTCGATGCGGTCCTCCCGCGTTGCGCTGCGGGAGAGCGCGCGCCAGAAAGAAGTGACCCCCAGCAGAAAAACAACCACCGTCAGCACCCAGTCCCGCACGCGGATCAGCATATTGGGGTCCGGGTCCCGCAGGTCCGCCACCGCGCACCCTATCGCCAAAAGGACCCAGAAAATACCCAGCCAGAAGCCTTTTTTGTTATAGATTTTCATAGCGTTGGTCCTCCCATTCTTTGTTTTCCTGCAGGCAGCACAGTTCTTCCACTGTGGTGCCGAATACCTGTGCCATGCGGTATGCCAGCATCAGGGACGGGCTGTACTGTTCCTTCTCGATGGAAATGATCGTGCGGGAGGACACACGCACCAGGTCCGCCAACTGCTGCTGGGTCATCCCCGCCGCCGTGCGGAATTCCTTTACCTTTGTTTTCATGCGCCCTCCCTCGCCTATGTGAAGTTCACTTCTTGTGAAGTTTACTTCATGTTACTACATTCTGCGTACCCTGTCAAGCGTTTTTTGCTGTGGGGCGGGGATTTTTCTGCACAGGGCAGGCGCAGAACCACGCTGCCCCCCTGCGGCGGAAAACACAAAACGGCCCCCGGCAGCGTACCGGGGGCCGTTTCTTTTAATCCTGTGGAGCCGTTTTTGTGTGCCGCCGAAACCGAAGACGGCAGAACGGGCGCGTATGCGTCAGGCGGTGTTACCGTCCGCGCGCAGTTTCTTCCACTTCACGCTCTTGATCGCGTCGATCAGGAAGGACGATACCGTAACGGTGACCAGCGAGAACACGATGCGCGTGATGGGGATATAACTCAGGGACAGGCACAATACCGTCAGGTCCGTGAACAGGTAGGACGTGGACAGCCTGCGGTGGCTCACATGGGAGATCACCAGCGCCAGCGCGTCGTCGCCGCCGCTGGAACCGCCCTGCCGGACGATCAGCCCGACGCCCACGCCCACGAACACGCCGCCCGCCAGCGCCGCCACCAGCGGCTGGTCCGAAAGGTCCGGCAGCATCGGCGGGAACTGCTCCCATATTTTGTAGAACAGGGAAACGCTCAGGGTGGAAAGCAGCGAGATCTTAATGAACCGCGCCCCCAGGTATTTGAACGCCAACAGGTAGCAGGCTGCGTCCAGTATCACCGTAAGGCCGGACGGCGAGATATGCAGCCAGTGCTCGATCAGAAGCATCAGCCCGATGATGCCGCCTTCCGTGATGCCGGTCCGCTGGTGGATATTATGGATGCCGAAGGTGCAGATCGCCGCACCCAGCAGAATGAAAAAGACGCTTTTGCAGGTAAGCCCCTCCATGAGCTTGCGCCTTATTGCCGAAAACTTTGACTTCAACGATGATCCTCCTTGTATCGCATCGGTGTATTCGTTATAATACAGTATAAAGGATATAGTAACTATAATGTCAAGGGGTGCGCTATGGAGGATCTTTTTTCTATCGGGGAGTTGTCAAAGTATCAGAATATTTCCAAGCAGACGCTGATTTTTTATGATAAGATCGGCCTGTTCCGCCCGGCCTATGTCGATCCTGACAACGGCTACCGTTATTACAGCGCCAACCAGATCGACTATCTGGACACCATCCTGATCATGAAAAAGGTCGGGTTTTCGCTGGCGGAGATCCGGGAACATATGCAGCATTACGATACCGAGAGCAGCCTGGCGCTTTTGAAGCGGCAGCAGGCCGCCATCGAGGAACAGATCCGGGAACTGGGGCTGATCCGCAGCCGCCTTTCCCACCGCTGCGCGCAGATCGAACAGGCTGAAGAACAGCGCAAGCGGCAGGGCGAAGTGACGCTGGAAAACGCTTCGCCCTATTCCCTGCTGTTCCACCGCGTGGCCGCCCCCTACCGCCCGCGGGAAGTCAGCATCGCGTCCAAACAGTGCTTTGCCGAAGCCTTTGAAAAAAAGCTACCGATCTTTTTCCAGTCCGGAGTCATTGTGCCGCTGGCGCGCATTTTGGAAGGCCGCTATACCGAGGCGTCCCTGGCTTTTGCGCCCATCGAGTCCACAGCCCGGGTCCCGAACATTCTGCGTATGCCGGCCGGGCAATGCGTGACCGTCTGCCATGTGGGGGATTATGCGTCCATCGGGCCTTCCTATGAAAAACTTCTGCGCTACTGCCGGGAACAGGAGCTGGAGATCGTGTCCGATGCTTACGAGTTCTGCATCAACGACTACATCACGACCCACGACGAGAGCGAGTATCTCACCAAGATTTTGTTCTATGTGCAGCCCAAAAACGCTGCCGGGGACGCCCCGGCGGTCCACACGCCCTGACCCGTCCCGGCAGGGCCTTCCATTTTCAGCCGCCTTCCGGGCGGCTGTTTTCTGTCGGCGCCTGCGCGGGCACGCTTTTTTCCAGTGTTCTGAAAAACGGGACAGTCGCCAGACCGATCAGCAGGACCAGGATGCCACTGGGCAGCAGTACCCACTGGGGACCGTGGGAAAAGCGGTCGAACAGTGCGCCGTACACGATCTGGCCCACCGGCTGCGCGCACATCGACAGGGTGAAGACGAAGCTCATGACCTTGCCCATCAGGTGTTCCGGCGTGCGCGCCTGGATCACCGTGATCGACCAGGTCGAAAAGACGCTGCACAAAAACTGGCAGATGCAGAACATCCCCAAAAGCACCGCGTAGCGTCCAATCGTCCCGACCGGAAAAAGGAAGGCAAACCCTGCCGGAAGCAGGCAAAGGCCGAAGCCGACGATCACGACGGCCAGACGCCGCAGCCCCAGTTTGGCGGCGGCCAGCGCCACAAACAGGCTGCCCAGGATCGCGGCCACACCCATGGCGCTCTCGGCAACGCCGTAATAGCCTACGGGCAGTCCCAGCACTGTGCGCACCAGATACGGGAACCCGACAACAGCTGTTCCCGCCACGAACAGGCTGACCAGCGCCGCCAGCAGAAGCAGCCTGAGGATCTCCGGCCGGTCCCGCCGCAGGAACCGCACGCTGACCGTCAGATCCTCCCGGATGACCTGCCGGATGCTCTGCGCCCCGGCGGGTCTGCGGTATTCCAAACGGATCAGGCATTCCAGCGCCGCCGTCACGAAAAAGCACGCCACCGCGCCCCACAGGACGGGCCGCAGGCCGAAAGCGGCGTAGGCTGCGCTCCCCAAAAACGGCGTGAACAGCGATGTGATGGCCTGGATCTGGCTGACCGCCGCATTGCCTTTGACCAGATGTTCCGTCGGGAGCATCTGCGGGATGCAGGCCTGTACCGTCGGGGATTCAAAGGCAGCCAAAACCGAGAGCGTCACCAGCAGCACCGCGATGACCCCGATGGAGTGCCCCAGCGGCAGCAGAAGCCCTGCCGCCAATACCGTGACGCCGGAAAGAAAATCCAGCGCCACCATCAGATCACGCCGGTTGACGCGGTCGGCCAGAATACCCCCAAACGGCGAAAGCAGAACGGTCGGCACCATCGAAACGGCCAGCAGCGTTGCAAACAGCGCCGCCGACCCTGTCTGGTCCAGCACGTACATCGAAAGGGCAAATTTCAATGTGAAATTGCCGATGAGGGAACTCACCTGCCCCAAAAGCAGCAGGGCGAAGTTGCGGGAGAGCCATCGTTGTTTGGATTTCATAGTGTACCTCCTGAGTCTGTGTTGTTTTACATACGTTCACAAGGTATGTATATGCGTAAAAATATAAAGCGCATTTCTCGTGCGCCTTATATTTTGCGGCTACCCTATCTGTGCGCGCCCTGTTGGGCGGCGTTTACTCTGCCGTTTCGGGGAAGTTGTCTGCAAAGTCTTCCACCAGCGAACGGATCGAGTCATCCATCAGCGGCACGCCCATTTTTTCCATCATATCGCCAATAAAATAGAACTTGCGGCGTGTCCCCTCTTTGTCAGCCGGGAATACCGACGGCAGCAGCCATAGACTGGTGAGCAGCGGCAGCAGTTCCGCGATCTCCTGGGCGTACTGCGTATGGATCGAGCCGTCGCGGTTGCCTTCCTCCAACAGTTCCAGAAAATAGGGCGTAAGGATCTTGCGGTTGGAGACGATCATCTCCACAAGCAGCCGGGGGTTCTGCGCAATGGGAAGCATCTGCATCGTCAGTTCGGTGCGTTTTTTGTCGCCCTGGTTCAAGCGGATCGCTTCCCGCAGTTTTTCCAGGCCGTTCAGGTCTGTCCGCTTTTTTACCGATTCAAAGGGGTTGTTGGCAAAGAACATCCGGTCGCCCACAGCGTCCAGGATCTCCTCTTTCGATTTGAAGTGATGGTAGACCGCTCCCTTGGTCAGCCCGCCCAGTTCATCCACGATATCCTGGATCGTCGTGTGGTCGTACCCTTTCTCCAAAAATAATCGCTGTGAAACTTCAAGAATGCGTTCCACCGTTACTTCCGGGTATTTGTTGCGCGCCATCCAGATCCCCTTCTTTTACATTCGTAGTGTATGTATAGAAGATAACATACTGCGGGTATGTTTGTCAAGGGCCAATTTTTGCTGAAAAGGCCGCGCGGGAGAAACGCCCCGTACCCGCTTGACCGTCCGCCCCCTCCATGCTATGCTTAACATAAATAGGATCGCCGGACGGCGCGTTTTCGCCATTGCCAAACAAAGGAATTTCTATGAAAGATTTCAAACGAGAAAATACCGCTTTTTCGCTGTGCGGGCTGAACTGTTCCCTGTGCCCGATGAACCTGAACCAATACTGCCCCGGCTGCGGCGGTGGCGCCGGGAACCAGTCCTGCGCCATCGCGCGGTGCAGTTTGCAGCATGGGCGGGTGGAATACTGTTTCCAGTGCGAAAACTACCCTTGCGAAAAGTATGACGGCATCGACCGTTTCGATTCTTTCATCACGCACCAGCGCCAAAAGCTGGATATGCAGAAATACGCCGAGCGGGGCGCCGACGCATATACGGCCGAACAGCGCCAGAAGCGGGCGGTGTTGGACCGTCTGTTGGCTGGTTACAACGACGGCCGGAAGAAAACGCTGTTTTGCGTCGCCGTCAACCTGTTGGAATTGGCCGATCTGGAAGCCGTTTTGCGCGAACTGGATGCCAACGCAGCCGCCCTTGCGCCGAAAGAGCGCGCTGCCTATGCGGCACGGCTGCTTGAAGAAGCCGCCGCGCGCACGGGCGTTGTTCTGAAACTGCGCAAAAAGAAATGAAGGGGTGGCAGGCCATGGCTTCGAGTGAAAGTTATTTGAACTACATATTGGAACAGGTATCCGATTTGGACGGCGTTTTCTGCCGGGCGATGATGGGCGAATACATCCTCTATTTTCACGACAGGATCGTGGGCGGGATCTATGATGACCGCCTGCTTGTGAAGCCAGTGCCCGCCGCGGCTGCCCTGATGCCAACCGCCCCCTGCGTGGCCCCCTATGAGGGCGCAAAGAAGATGCTTCTGATCGAAAATGTTGACGACCGGGAATTTCTCTGCCGCCTGTTTCTGTCCATGTATGAAGAACTCCCCACTGTGAAGAAAAGGAAATAATTGCGGAAAACGTGGGAGTTTGTTATAATCCGCTTCGTTTTCTCTTATCAACGGCAAAATGTGCAAGAATTGTATTTCGACAGCATGCCAAAACAATCGCAAAATAAGTGGATATAATTTGCAAAAAAAGTGTTTTTATATACTAAAGCAACAATTTGAGACAACCTCTTGAAAGCGTGATGTTTCCAACCCAAAACCACTATAAGGAGGACTAGGCAATGAAATCAGCAGAGAAAATAAAATATTTTTATGAGACCATCGTGTCTGAAAATCAAATAGACAGGATGGCGGAGTTCATCTCTCCAGATTGCTGTGTTAGGACAGGTGAAGAGCGCATTCCCGTCGGTATCGACGGTATGAAAGAGCATATAAAGGCCACAAAGCAGACCTATCCCGATTACAGGATGAAGGTCACCCGTCAGTTCTGTGATGGGGCGTATGTCATTTCAGAATTTATGATGGAGGGTACGCATAAAGGGGAATGGCTTGGAATGAAGCCTACCGGCAAACGGTTGGTATTTACAGGCGTCAACATTGATAAAATGGTGGATGGGTTGATCGTAGAGCATAGTGGTGCGGTGAACACCTTTGAAACCCTGTTTGATGCCGGTATGATCGTTGCAAAATAGGAAAAAATCAGGGACCTCCCAGCTTACTGCACAATTTAAATAACATTAAATAAAAAGAGAACTAACTGACGAGTAAAAATCAGTTAGCTCTCTTTTTATGAATCATGAATTTATGAATCATGAAAAAGCGTTGCCAAATCGTTGCCACAAGGCATTTTAAAGGGCGGGAAACCGCTTAACTATGCGGTTTTTTCAGTCCTTGGAATTACTCGAACTCGCCGAGTTAAATCCGTTTCTAAACTTTTTTGTATAGGGGATTTCATTCGTCGTGGTTTTATTTGATGCAGATTATCCTTATCCTAAGGTCTATTCGGACTTTTGCTATCAAAAATCTATCCGCGCCATCCTATCAGGGGTTTTGCTTGAGACGGACGATTGGGTGGCTTAGGAGTATTATAGCACAAATAAATTTACTCCTCAACAGATTCTGCAATTAAGAACTAAGGGTTCGGATTAATTTTAATGTAAAATTGATCTGCAAGTTTAACTGCATTACTTACTTCATCGATCAATCTTTCACATACTTTCTCAACTATATCTCTATCTCTCGTCGGCCTAAATGTCAAGAGGGTTACCTGATCATCAGAATATTCTCTTTCATCAAAAATATCAGGCGTAAAAGTAAAGACATGAAGTACTGGCCGACTTGAGGTAAATAGATCCAAAAATCCATTAAAAAACAGCGGGGATTTAGAATCATTATGATATGCTTTTATTTGTTCACGGCTTGACCATGTATTGCCATACCAAAATGCCTTCAAACTTCGATATTTGCATTCTATTATAAACGATCCAACATACCATCCCGACTTCTTAGAATACATATTAATACATATATCAGGACGAGTATGCTTTCCTGTAATATATAAAGGATGTCCATAAAGCTTCACTTGCTCGGATTTTTTTGGTAGGACAGAATCATATATAATTTCAACAGCACTATCTTCGTTCTCCAGCAATATCTTTGTTCCTGATTTTAAAAACGGGAACAAATGATCTTTCATAAAAATGTCTTGAACCCTCAACCCCACTTCTGTGTATTGCTGCAAAAAGGATCTGCATATACAAATATAGCACCACATTTCATAAAGCGAACTACTCTTCTTCCACGAATAAGAATATTGAGGATCTAGTTGTACAGAAAAATTGCGCTTGTTCATCTCTGAGTACATTCTATATAGGCTGCCATATCTAGAATCCACAGCAAAAGAATGTGGTATAAACATATCTTCTGGATTTTTTACCGTTTGGAACCACTCTGCGCTTTTAATAATATTAGTTATTTTCTTTAATTTCTCGGCGGTTGCCAAATAAGATTCCAGTCCTTGGATATATTTTTCATCATATAAACTGTGTTTAGGGTACCTTGTAAGCCTCTGTTTGCGATAATTTAAAGTAGAATATATTACATCAATAAAGTGAGCGAGTTTTTCATCGTACGCCTTTATGATTTTTTTTAGTAGTCTATTCTCTTGAATATCATACACAATATCACGCCGGGGAACGAATAGTGTATGGTTTAATGCTCCTCTCTGCAAATATTTCTTTACTGTTTCGGTATCAATTTCTCTATTTTTTGATTCATCTACTTCTTCATATCTTTTCTTTAGTTTGTACTTCGGCTTATCTTTTATATCTAGCAAGGCACTCATAATTGCATGAGCATTTTTGTTGATGATTAGAAATGCATACAAGTCATCTGGTGGAAGTAGGCCTTTAGCTTCATCTCCTAATCCAATGTTTCTTCTAACAATATCTTGTGCTAATCCTTGAATTTCTGTTTCAAGATCATCACGCATAATTTTCCACTCTTCAAGTGATAATTGCTTTGGTGCAATTTTCAGAAAAGAAAAGTAGGAATTTAAGCCACATATTACAGATATTTGAAGCACATCAACACGAAGCGCATCATAACTCGAGTCACTTCTATAGAGCTTGATAACCTCTTCTCCAGGCGTGCAGTAAACAAATCCCTCATCATCAACCATTATCCTATTCGATGAAGGACAGCACTCTAGCGCATCCAGATACAGCCGAGCCTCTTTATCTGTGCTATTAAAGTACAGGTCCATTTCATCATTTTCTTTAATTGTAGCACAATCTTCCTCAGGTTCATGCGATAATTGTATGTCAGTCCATGGACCAAAATCAATTTTTTGGGGGCTTGTATTAGGATTTACAATAAGATATGCCTGAAATGGCAGATTATAAGCAGTATCCATATACCTTCAACTCTTTTTCTTTCTGAGTAATTGCTTGCCTACAACGTTCAAACTTTGAAATATCATCAAACTTATCAAGAAGCGTAATTAATGCATTCTTTTGCTCCTGCGTTTGAAACAATTCTTTGAGTTGTTCTTCAGGCCCTCTGATCTTCGTTAAGATTCTTTGTGCAACTTGGTAGTCCAGCCCTTCAGCTTCAGAAAGTACATATTCTGTATCGCCTTCAGGTAAATTTCTTAAATACATCTCAATACTTTTGACAATACGTGGTCCCACGCCTAAATTTGCATTGGTTCCATGCAAAAGCGTATGCATTTCCCATAAGAATTCGCGGATTCTAGTCTGATTTTGGAGCTGAGCATCATCTTTCTTAATAAGCTTTCCAAAGTCCTCATTTGACCACTCTGGGGTATTGGCTGCACGATATTTATCTTCTTTCCAATTATTAGGTTGAGAGTAATCCAATACCTCCAAAGAAATGACATTTGCGCGGTCTAATACCTTATCTGAAAAATGATATGTAGATTCATCAATATTTACAGTTCCAACAAATTTTACATTATCACCTATTGAAACCTGCTGCGGGTACTTTGAAGAGTTATAAAGTTGGTTTGCATATTGTTCATCATAAAGTACAAGTTCTCTCGCGCCAACGGGTCTCTCAAGAATTGATAAGAACTGGCTAAAATAGTGCTCTACTCGCGCAAGATTCATTTCATCCAAGCAAATAAGGTATAGTTTATCTTTATTTTCAGGCCTTGATGCTTCAACAATTTTATTAATAAACCCTGTGTCACTAGGTCTATACACCATATGAACTAAGTCAACATACCCCAGCAGATCGGAATCATCATTCCAAGAAGGACGAACTGGGATTATCAACACATTGCTTTTACCAATACCTAACGCTTTAGCATAGGTGTCCACAAGCGCAGATTTTCCTGTTCCACTCATGCCAGAAAGTATAACTAAATTTCCCGTCTTAATTGCTGTGTGAAAATTAACTATATCCTTTGGAGAATAGAACAACTTATTCTTTTGGCTATGATAGCGGAAAAATTTAAAGATTGCTGTCTCAGTCTTTTCAGTAGGCAGCTCGCGAAGATCGTCACTCGGTGGTTCTTGCGCAACAGGTGCACCTTGAGAAACACTATTTTGTTGATCTCTATCGCTTTCTTCTTGCTTAGTTAAATTTGCAGTCGAAGCTGCTTGCGCTGCATGGGCAGCATTATTTTCTTCTACTTTTTGGGCTATTCTATTAATAATATCAATGTATTTTTTCTCAGCAATATGAATAAGAGATGGGTTACTTGGACTTTGAACAATATATTCAAGTATGTCATCATCTTCATCATCCAAATTAATCTCGCAGTAATTCTCAATGTTAATTTGAATCATTAAACTGTCCATAGCAGTGCGAGATGCTGACTTAATAGGACCAATTGCACACATCTTTCGGCTGTCGTTCCACACAATAAATTCAGGAAAGCTGGTAGCATCATTAATCTGGAAATTATAGATGCGTCCAACTGTTTTGTTCTCTACTAAACGCTGAAAGAACTCCCCAAAGTTATCATATTCTCTAAATAAGGGCCAGCTACCATTTGCATCGATTTTATCACACTGCGTTTTCCCAGAAAAACAAGGAATTGCAACAAATTTCGTATTTTCATCAATCACCAATGGCCGAGTAAGTACATCTGCAACATCTACCTTTACATTCCCCATTGAATCAATCTTATGAGAGAATACAAATAAGGATTTTGAATAGAAATCAGAAAAAGCCTTTACACGATCTTCCGGCGCACTATACTGATCATCGACAAATTCTAAATTACGAATCGAACTAATATATCCTGTGAACTGCTCCTCAGCTACATCGTTTTTAGTTGAAAGAGATTTTATCTTATATTGAATATCGCCAGGCTTGTTAATAAAAACTGCTGTTCTTCCGTAGTCCTCAAATCCTTTAATTTCGGGTATTCCAACTTCAACGTGGTTGGCCTATTTTTGAGCGATTTTGACGCG
>SAMEA3387511__coassemble_1388_pt1 | contig 41289 bp, 41 predicted proteins | sample SAMEA3387511__metabat2_low_PE_011 | metagenome-assembled genome bin SAMEA3387511 (sample SAMEA3387511) | Felis catus | biome: Faeces | place: United Kingdom | collected 2012
TTATGCCCTTCTAGGGCTAACCCAAGCCCCCGGCTTTGCCGGGGGTTCTGACTTGCCCGGCGGGGCGTCACCCAAAATAGTCCGCCGTGATCGCCCGGATGCGGTCCGCCCAGGCGGGGGCGTCGTCCATGAAGGAACCGTGGTGGCCGGGCACCGTCACGCAGGGCAGGCCGCTGCGGGCGGAAAGCTGCTCCGCGGCCCGGTACAAAAAGGTGCCGTGCGCTTTGGCGTATTCGCCCACGGCAAACACGGCCTTGCCGCCCGCGCGCGCCAGGGAATCATAGTCCACGTCATAGCGCACCACCGGCAGCAGCTCCTGCCGGATCAGATAGCGGGAAGCCTGCTGCGCCGGGACGGTCTGCTTTTTGGGTACGCCGTGCTGTTTCAGGTAGCGTTCCGCGCGCAGCTGCGCCCGGATCATCTGCAGGGCCGGGACCTCGATGCCGAAAAGGAACTTCGTAGCCGCCAGGGACGCCCCGCCGGGCCGGAAAGAAGCGTCGTAGCATTTCTGGAAGAAGGCCAGCCACTTTTCCCGGTCGGGGTGCGCCTTTGCCACCGGCGGCTCGTGGACGATCAGGCCGGTCACTTTTTCGGGGAACAGGCGCAAAAATTCCAGCGCGATGACCGCGCCGCTGCTGTTGCCCAGAATACAGGCCGACGGCTCGCCCGCCGCCCGCAGGACCGCCGCGGCGTCCCGCGCCTGCTGCGCCAGCGAAAAAACATCCGGGTGGTGCATCGTGCTGCCCGCGTTGGCCCGGCGGTCATAGGTGATGACTTTATAGTCCGGCGCGAGCGCGTCGGCAAGGGGCAGGAACAGGTCGCCGTCGCCCCCGCCCCCGGCGATACAGAGCAGCGGCGCGCCGCTGCCGGTGACGGTGTAGCGCAGGGTGTCCCCCTCGATCTCCACGGCGCCCTGCACCCGTTCGTTCCATGTTCCCGGTCCTGCTGTTGGCATCGTTCCGGCCTGCCTTTCTGCAAAAAATGGCCGCGCCCCGCGCCCGCCCACGGCAAAGCGGAAAAAACTTTCCCCAACTTGCAAGGAGCGGCGGCGCTGATTCGTTATCATAAACAGAGGGCGGCGTTTTCTTCATTGTACCACCCTTTTGCGGGCGGGACAACCGGCCCCGCATCTGTGAAAAATCTTTTTGCCGGGCATGAAACCCGCCCGGCGGTGGCATATTGAAAGGGGATATGCTATAATAGCGGTAAGCGTACCTGCTTCGGACCGGCCGGGCAGGCGGATACACCCAAGGAGGACTTCTCTTTTGAAAAAATGGCTTTCGCGCCCACCCCGCACCAGCGGCGATTATCTGTGCCTGGTCCTGGGGGCGGCGATCATTTTCGGTCTGGCCTGGCAGCTTCCCGCGCTGGCGCAGGGGGCCGGGGCCTTCCTGCAGATCTTGAGCCCCTTTGCCTGGGGCATGGTGCTGGCCTATGTGCTGGATATCCCCACCCGCCTTTTTGCCGAAAAACTGTTCGGCGGCAAGCGGGTGCTGGCCATCGTGCTCAGTTATATTCTGATGTTCGGCGTGATCGCCCTGCTGCTGGCGCTGGTGGTGCCGCAGCTCATCGACAGCGTGCAGTCCTTCATCAGCCAGTTGGGCGCGTATGAGGCTGCCATCCAGAACGGCCTGAACTGGATACGGGACACCTTCGGCCTGGAGACCGAGACCCTTGAACTTTACGTCCAGCAGGCCACCGAACAGCTCCAGCAGTGGTTCACGTCCATCTCCGGCGCGGCGGCACAGGCGGCCGCCGATGCGGCCGCGGGCGCGGCTGCGGGGGTGGCGGGCGCCGCCATGGACGGCTTTGTGACGCTGGCCGTCAGCATCTACCTGCTCAGCAGCAAGGACCTGCTGCTCCACGCGGCGCGCACCTGCCTGCGCGCGGCCCTGCCGCCCCGGCAGGTGGGCAGCCTGCTCTCGGTCTGCACGATGGCAAACCGAACCTTCAGCGGCTATATCGGCGGCCAGTTGACGGACGCGCTGCTGGTGGGCATCGAAACTTTCGTGCTGATGTCCATTTTCAACCTGAACTATGCGCCGCTGATCGCGGTGCTGGTGGGCGTGACCAACATCATCCCGCTGCTGGGGCCCTTCATCGGCGCGGCCCCCGGCGTGCTGATCCTGCTGCTGGAATCCCCGCTGCACGCGCTGGAATTCGTCATCATCATTCTGGTGGTGCAGCAGATCGACGGCAACTTTATTGCGCCGCGCATCCTGGGCGGTGCGACCGGCATGCCGGGCCTGGGCGTGCTGCTGGCGATCATTGTGGGCGGTAACCTGTTCGGCGTGCCCGGCATGGTCGTGGGTGTGCCCACGCTGGCCGTGCTGGTCACGCTGCTCAAACAGGCGGTCGGCGCGGGGCTGGCGGCCCGCGGCATCGACGAGGACGGCCGCCCGCTGGACCCCGACGGGAAAAATTAACATCTTTTGCCTTGCAGCCGCCCCCGGCGGCCGGGTACAATAAAAGGGAACGATGTGACACAAAGAAAGGGACTCTGCGACAGTGCGTGGAAAAAACTATTTGAATAAACGGCCGGATACCATGCTGGAATGGTTCTGCCTGTTGTTTGCAGGGGTAGCGTTCTACCTGCTGTTGAGCAACCTGGGCTATGTGCTGGCCGGGGCGCGGGACCTGCTGCACATCCTGACGCCCTTTGCCGGGGGCGCGCTGATCGCCTTCATCCTGAACCCCATGGTGGAGACCTTCCAGAACCGGCTGCTGCGCGGGGACACCCGCTGGCGGTGGGCGGCCATCCTGCTGAGTTACCTGGTGGCGCTGCTGGTGCTGGCGCTGTTGGGGTGGCTGCTGCTGCCCCAGCTTGCCAAAAGCGCCGTTACGCTGTTCACGAACCTGCCGGGGTACATAGCGGGGCTGCAGCACACGCTGTATCTGCTGCAGCAGGAATACGGCCTGCCGGTGCAGAGCTTTGTGAACATCCTGGACGATTCCGAGGCGCTCATGCGCGAGGTCTACAGCGTAGTCAGCGGCGCGGTGCCCCAGATCGTCAGCACGCTGGGCAACGTGGCGTCCAACTTTGTGGCGGTGTTCACGGCGGTGGCGTCCAGCATCTATATGCTTTCGGGCAAGCGGAAGCTGCTGCACCAGCTCCGCACGATGGTCCACGCCTTTCTGCCGCGGGCGGTGGCGCGCAACACGCTGCGCATCTGCCACTATGCCAACGAAAACTTTACGGCCTTTCTGATCGGCAAGGTCATTGACTCGGCCCTGATCGGCCTGCTGACCTTTGTGCTGATGTCCGTTCTGCGGCTGGATTTTGCGCTGCTGGTCAGCGTGTTCGTGGGGGTGGCCAACATCATCCCGGTGTTCGGGCCGTTCATCGGCGCGATCCCCAGCCTGTTCATCCTGCTGCTGATGGACCCGCTGCAGGCGCTGATCTTCGCCGTGCTGGTGGTGGTGATCCAGCAGTTGGACAGCAACCTCATCAGCCCCAAGGTGCTGGGCCAGTCGGTGGGCATCTCGTCGTTGTGGGTGCTGTTCGCCATCGTGGTGGGCGGCGACCTGTTCGGCCTGCCGGGCATGATTTTGGGCGTGCCGCTGTTCGCCACGCTCTACGGCGTGGGGCAGGAGGCTGTGGCCTTTTTGCTGCGCTGGCGCGGCATCGACTCGGAGGGCCGCCCCGCAGACGGGGACGAAGAAGCCCCCGAACCGCCGGAGGACCCGCTGGAAGAAAAAGAGACCGTCGGGGCCGCGTCCGGCAGCCCGGAATGACCCCCGGCACTATAAGCAAACGAAAAACCGCCCCCGCAGGGCTTTACGCCTGCGGGGGCGGTTTTGTATAAGCGTTATTTCAGGAAGCCGTTGACGATCTGATCCTCGGCCTCTTTTTCGGTCAGGCCCAGGGTCATCAGCTTGATGAGCTGTTCGCCCGCGATTTTGCCGATGGCGGCTTCGTGGATCAGGCTGGCGTCCACGTTGTTGGCGGTCAGGGCCGGGCTGGCGACGACCGAAGCGTGGTCCATGATGATGGCGTCGCACTCGGAATGGCCCGCGCAGGCGCAGTTGCCGTTCAGGTGGCTGACGAACTCCTGGCGGCTTTCGTCCTTGGCTACGCTGCGGGAAACGATGTTGGCCGAGCAGCCGTCGCCGTTCATATCCACCACAAAGTCGGTGACGGCGCGCTGGTCGCCGGTCGTCATGATCTTTTCTTTCACCACCAGGCTGGCCCCGGCGGCCAGGTCGCCGCTGGTCTTGCGGATGGTGTCGTCCACACCGGCGATCTGGGTGGTCTCCATCTCCATCACGGCGCCTTCGGCCAGATGGACGATGGTGGTGGGGTTCATGATCTGCTTGCCGCGGCCGTCGCCCTCGCCGTAGTGCTTTTCCACATAGCGCAGCTTGGCGTTCTTCGCCAGGTAGAAGGTGTGGATGCCGTCGTGCTGGGCGTCGCCGCCGCCGCAGTTGTGGATGCCGCACCCGGCAATGATCGTCACGTCGGCGCCTTCGCCGATGTGGAAGTCGTTGTACACAAGGTCCTTCAGCCCGGTCTGGCTCAGGATCACCGGGATGTGTACGCTCTCGTTCTTGGTGAACGGGCGGATGTAAATGTCGATGCCCGGCTTGTCGGTCTTGGTCACGATGTCGATGTTGGCGGTGGTGTTGCGCCCGGCCAGCGCGCCGTTGGCGCGGATGTTGTAAGCGCCCACGGGCAGGCTGTCCAGCTCTGCCACTTCGCGCAACAGGTTTTTCTCAATGGCGTCCATCATTCGCTGCGTACCCCCTCTAATTTGTCGGTCAGGATGCTGCACGCCGGGCTGCTGGCGTCGGCGCTGCCCAGCAGTTCGGGCAGGATCTCGGCGCGGGGGCCGGCTTTCTGGATCTGGCCGTTCTTGATGACGACGATCTTGTCGGCAATGTTCAGGATGCGCTCCTGATGGCTGATGATGAGGATGCTGCCGCGGGTCTGCTCGTACATTTTTTCAAACACGCGGATCAGGTTCTGGAAGCTCCACAGGTCGATGCCGGCTTCCGGCTCGTCAAAGATCGAGAGCTTGGTCCCGCGGGCCAGCACCATGGCGATCTCGATGCGTTTGAGCTCCCCGCCCGAAAGGCTGTCGTTCAGTTCCCGGTCGATGTAGTCGCGGGCGCACAGGCCCACTTCGCTCAGGTAGTTGCAGGCTTCGGTCACGCTGGTGTTCTTGCCGGCGGCCAGGCTCAAAAGGTCCTTGACGCGCAGGCCCTTGAAGCGCACCGGCTGCTGGAAGGCGTAACTCAGCCCCAGGTTGGCGCGCTCGGTGATGGACATATGGGTGATGTCCACCCCGTCCAGCAGGATCTGGCCGCTGGTGGGCTGGTAGATGCCCGCAATGATCTTGGCAAGGGTGGACTTGCCGCCGCCGTTGGGGCCGGTGATGGCCACAAAACGCTCCTGTACGGTCAGGCTGACATCGTGCAGGATCTCTTTATTATCGTCGGTCTCGTAGCCGACGTTGCGCAGTTCTAACATGGTAAAGATGCTCCTTATCTGATGGTCCCGGATGATCCCGGTATGGAAAGGATTGTCATATCCTACCGGAATAATACTATACCATGAACGGGGCCAAAGTACAAGAGGAAAACCTATAAAAATAGTAGATTTTCTGCAAGAGGCCCCTTTTCCGCACAAAAAAGTGCAAAATTTGGCCGGGGGGCTTGCAATCCGGCGGGGGGCGGCCTATAATGTCGGTGTATGAATTTTTGCAGAGTAGGGATACGCGCGTGGGGGAATCGCCCCCGAAGTGCCTGACCGACGGGGAGTTGTGGCAGGACGAAGTGACCGTAAGGTCCGCGGTGCGCATCCCGCATCCCGCTGCTGCATGACGGTGCGCAACGGCGGGTGTGGTACGGCTGGTCCCACGCCCGCTTTTTGCTTCCTCCTTTGTGCAGCAATGCACAAAACAGGAGGTTTTTTGTTATGCAGGAACAGCCGCTTTCCGTCTTTTCCGCCGCCTATTGGCGCGCCGCGCGGGCCGAATTCCGCAACGTGCGCACGCTGGCCCTGGCGGGGCTGGTGTGCGCCATGGCGATCGTTTTGGAAGCCATGCCCATCTATCTGCTGGGCCCCAGCCTGAAGATCTATTTCAGCTATCTGGTCGTGTCGCTGGGGTGTATGTGCTACGGTCCGCTGGTGGGTATGGTGACCGGCGTAGTCATCGACACGATGGGCTTTCTGCTGGCGGGCTACGGGGAACCGTATTTTCCGGGGTATCTGGTCACGGCGATGCTGTCGGGCCTGATCTACGGCGTCATGTATTACCGCCGCCGCCCCACGGTGGGGCGCATCATCATCACGCGGCTGCTCATCAACTACGGCAGCAACGTGCTGCTGGGCAGCGTGTGGAAGGCCATGCTCTACGGGCAGGGATACCTGTACTACCTGAGCACCGGGCTGGTGAAGAACACCGTGCTGCTGCCGCTGGAAGTGTTCCTGACCTGGATGGTGCTGCGCGCGGCGGTGCGCCACGGGCTGGACCGCAAGTATATCCACGGCCCGGCCGGGCGGCGGTAAAAACCGAAACAGAAGCAAACACACCCCCGCAGCCGGACGGCTGCGGGGGTGTGTGGTTTATGCGGCAAGATCGGAAGTGGGGGCGGCGGTCTCGGCGGTGGCAGGCTGTTCCGGGGCGGGGAAGTAGCCCTGGAAGCGGCGCTCCACCTCCTGCTCCACATATTCATCGCCGGGGTATTCGCCGTCGTGTTCGTCGGAATATTCGCCGACGACTTCCTCACGCAGGACATCCTTCACGGCGTTGTCGCGGTCGGCCTGGGAGGGGTAGAAGTCGCCGTCAAACTGGTACTGGGTCTGCACGCGCAGGGCCAGTTGTTCGGCGGTCAGACCCTCAGCATAGCTGGCCGGGAAGTCCAGCGAATAGGCGTTTGTGGAAGCGTCGTAGGAAGCATTGCTGTTAAAGTAATATTCCGTGACCGGCACGCCCGCCTGTTCCATAAGCTGGAAGATGCTCCAGCAGTCATTGGCAAAGTCCTGTGCGGAGACATAGCCGCTTTCGGGCAGGGTCACATTCATATATACGTCGTCCCCGTCCTGCAGCGTGTAGTCATCGGCTTCTAAATAGTTAAAGTCTACATAGAAGTCAAGGCTGTTGACCTTGGCTTTCAAATCAGTGTCGGCGTTCAGCGCCTGATACGCCTTGTCCTCAAGCTGGTTCCTGTAACGGTCGCGGGCGGCTTCCGCCTGCGGGCCCATCGTATCCCAGAAATAGGGGATCAGCGAAGCCACGCCCACGACGCAGAGGATAAAGGCGCTGCCCAGAACACTGAGCCAGTCGAATTTCAGTTTGACGTTGGGCTGGGCGGAGTAGATCAGCATTTCGACGCCCAGCACGATCAAAATGACCGGGGCGAACCGCACGATGGCAAGCAGGTCAAAGTCCGGCACGAACTGGTTGATCAGCAGCAGAACGCCGGACGCGATCAGCACAAGGGCAAAGGCGACGCGGCCCACGCGGCGGACCTTTTTGGGCGCTGCCGGGGCGGGCGTTTCCGGCGTGGGGGAAACGGTTTTATTTTCATCCATGGTTTGTACCTCGTATGTGTTTTTGATTCTTTCTTTACAAAGAAAGAACCAAAGAAATTCCGGTTAAAATCGCATATTCATGCGATTTTGAAGAAAAGTTCTTTGTCCACTTTCTTACAAGAAAGTGGGAAATAGCCTTACTGCAGATCTTCGTCACCGGGGAAGGGCGGCACATCGTTGTGGGACGTGTGCTTGGGGTGCAGGCCCAGCAGCCAGACGCCCGCGCCGATGAGCGCCGCGGCAATGACGATGTTGGGCAGGGCGTAAGTCACCTGCCAGGCAAGGTCGCTGTCCAACTTGGCCAGCAGCGTGTAAAGGACGGGTTCCAGCAGCATATCGTACAGCGCCCAGGCGCCCAGCACGATCAGGCCCCAGCCCAGCAGCCGGTTGTGCTGGGGGATCAGCCGCTTCAGGTCGGACCAGTCGCCCAGGAACAGCAGGGCGTCCGGCTTGGGGTCCCCGGCGGCCAGGTGGCGGATCAGGTCGTAGGTGTCAAAGAAGCTGAACATCCAGACGATGAACATGGTGACGATCAGCGGCCCGGCCAGCGCACCCAGTATAAAGCTGAGGCAGAACAGCGTGATGAGCGAAAGCCCGCGCAGCATGTAGCCGTAGTACATCTGCCCCGCGCCGGGGATGCAGGCGAAGATAAAAGTGAGCAAAGCGTTCTTTTTCATGGCGATCATTCTCCCTTAGCGGCGTTGCCGCCGTTATTGTTTTGCAGTTGGGCCAGGCCGTTCCCGGCGACCTGGGTAAATTGGCTGAAAACGTCGTCCAGCCCGTCATAGAAGCTGCCCACGGCCGCGTTGACCCGCTGGCCGAAGGTGGCGTGCGGTTCCTGGGGCTGGATGGCGGCTTCGGCCATGCGCTGGCTGGCCCCAAAGGACGTGAAGCCCCACAGCATAAAGCAGAGGATCACGGCGGCCGCCGCCGAAATATAGCGGTTGGTCATCAGGCGGAACCGGCGCAGGCGCATCAGGTTCTGCACCTGGGGGATCAGGTCGCGCATGGGCTGCTGGAGGCAGGCGGGCGCGGCGTCGATCAGGTTGGTGTAGCGCAGCAGGCAGTAATCACAGAAGGAAAGGTGTTCGGCGGCTTCCAGCGCGCCCAGATCGTCCAGCGTGCCGTCCTTCAGGGCGTACAGGCCGTCGTCGGTCAGGTGGCCGTCGGCGTCGAACAGGTTGTTGTTGTCAAAATACAGGCTCATTCCTTCAGCCTCCTTTCGTTGATCTGGCGGCGCAGCAGGATCTTGGCGCGCCATAGCTGATTGTTTACGGTCGCGGGCGGGCGGCCGGTCAGGGCCGCGATCTCGGCGGTGTCCTTGTGCTGCAAAAAGTACAGCACGGCGATCTTGCCGTAAGGTTCCCGCAGGTCCCGCACCAGGGTTTCCAGTTCTTCGGCCCCGGCCCGGCTGGCGATCTGTTCGGCCGGGTCGGCGGCGTCGCCGGGCGGTGCGCCGCGCGGTTCGGGCAGGGCGTCGTCACCGGGGGCTTCCACCCGGCGCACCCAGGCGCTTTTCAGGTGGTCCTTGCATTTGTTGGCCGCCACGCGCACCAGCCATGCTTTGTAATACGCGGGATCGCACCGGTCAATGGCGGAAAACGCAGCCAGGAAGGTGTCCTGCGTCAGGTCCTCTGCGGTGTGCGGGTCATGTACGAACTGCAGGCACACGGTATAGATCAGCTTCTGGTACTGCCGCATCAGCCCCGTGAAATCTTCGTTTGTCAGCCCCCACACCCCCTTTGCGTTCTCTTTCTATCTATTATAACGATTCCCCCGCGCTGTTTTTTGCAACGCGGGGGAAATTTTTTTGCAAATATTAAAAATATTCTTTACTTTGCAAAGGCAAATCAAAGAAACTCCCGTAAAAATCGCACGGATGTGCGATTTTGGTTGAAAGTTCTTTGCTTACTTTCTTTTAAGAAAGTAAGTCAGTCGAGAGTGAGCGTCACCGGGCAGTGATCGCTGCCCAGAATGTCCATGCAGATCCCGGCTTCCTGAATATGCGGGGCCAGCCGGTCGCTGACGAGGAAATAGTCGATGCGCCACCCCGCGTTGCGCTCCCGCGCGCGGAACCGCATGCTCCACCAACTGTACACGCCGGTCGCGTCGGGGTGCAGGCGGCGGAAAGTATCGGTGAACCCGGCGGCCAGCAGTTCGTCCAGCTTGCCGCGCTCCTGATCGCTGAAACCCGCCGCGCCGCGGTTGGGACCGGGGTTCTTTAAGTCGATGTCCTCATGGGCCACGTTCATGTCGCCGCAGACGATCACCGGCTTTTCGGCGTCCAGCTTTTGCAGGTAGGCGCGCAGGTCGTCCTCCCACTGCATACGGTAGTCGATGCGGGCCAGCTCGTTCTGGGAATTGGGGACGTACAGGTTCACAAGGTAAAAGTCCGGGTATTCCAGCGTAATGGCCCGGCCCTCGTGGTTGTGCAGGTCCTGTTCCAGCCCGTACCGCACCGACAGCGCCGGGGTTCTGGCCCAGATGGCCGTGCCCGAATAGCCCTTTTTGTCGGCGCTGTAGATGTATTCGGTGTAGCCCTCCGGGGCAAAATCCGCCTGGCCGGGCTGCATCTTGGTCTCCTGAATGCAGAAAAAGTCGGCGTCCAGCGCGGTAAAGGTCTCGGCAAAGCCTTTTTTCAGGCAGGCGCGCAGCCCGTTGACGTTCCAGCTTACAAATTTCATAACATAAACTCCTTGGACGAAGAAAAAATTGAAAATCCGTCCCCATCGGCGGACATGTGCCGACGATGAGGACACCGCCAGGGAAATTTAGCCCAAAATTGTGTGCGAGGCCGAAAGCCGAGTGCGCGATTTTGGGTTAAATTTTGTCGAAGGGGAATCCAAAGGGCTGCGGAGCCGCGCGCCGCCTGCGGCGGATGCAGCAAGGCGGAGCAGGGGCCGCGGTCGCAGAGCGCAAGCGCCGTTCCAAGGCGCGCCGCGCGATGCGGGAACCGCAACCCGTTAAATAGGGGCGGTAGGCATCGCCGGTCTCCGGCCTAAGAGCCGCCGCTACGCGGCGGTTGGCCTACGACACGCCACTGCGGTGTCAGTGCGTGCGTGTTTCCCTCTTTGAGGATACGGCGTGACGTTTCCACGCGCCGCTGGCAAAGCGGACCACAAAACAGATGGTGCGGCATACCCAGTCCAGGATCATGGCCCACCAGACGCCCAGCGCGCCCCAGCCCAACTGGACACACAATACCTGGCTGAACGCCAGCCGCCATACCAGCATCGAGATCACCGACACCAGCATGGTGAACCGCACGTCGTTGGCGGCGCGCAGGGCGTTGGGCAGCACAAAGGCCAGCGGCCAGATCAGGATCGCGATGCCCACATGGATCCATACCAACTGCGCCGAAAGGGCGTAGGTCTCCGGCGAAAGGGTGTACAGGCTCAGCAGCGGGTCCAGCGCCAGCAGGATGAGGGCGTTCAGCAGCCCCTGCGAAACATAGGTCCACCGCAGCAGCTTTTTGGTATAGTGGGTGGTCTGGGCAAAGTCCTGCGCGCCCACGCAGCGGCCGATGACGGTGATCATGCCCAGGCCCATGGCGTTGCCGATGATGCAGCCCACGCCGTCCAGATTGTTGGCGACGGCATTGGCCGAAATATGGACGGTGCCGAACAGCGAGATCATGCTGACGACCAGCACGCGCCCCAACTGGAACAGGCTGTTCTCGCACGCGGACGGCACGCCGATGCGCAGGATGCTGCGCGCGGTGGCGGGTTCCAGCCGGGCGACGGTGTGCGGCGTAAGGCGCAACAGGTAGCCGGGCCGGGCGGCCAGCGCCAGGATCACGACGGCCCCCACCGCGCGGGAGATCAGCGTGGGCACCGCCACGCCCGCCACGCCCATGTGCAGGCCGTAGACGCACAGCGCGTTGCCGCAGAAGTTGATCAGGTTCACAAGGATCGACACCCGCATCGAAACGGCGCTGTTGCCGGTGGAGCGGAAGATGGCCGCCCCGGCGTTATACAGCGCCAGAAACGGGAAGGACAGCGCCGTGATGGTAAGGTAGAGCAGCGCGGCGGCCATCACATCGGCGTCGATGGAGCCGAAGAACAGCCGCAGCAGGTGCGTGCGGGTCAGCAGGCAGAACGCCGCCACCGCCGTGCCCAGAATGGCGCTGAGCGTGACGAGCTGCCCGGCGCTGGCCGCGGCTTCCTTGGGCTTTTGGGCGCCCAAAAGCTGGCTGGTGACCACGGCGCCGCCGGTAGCCAGCGCGCCGAACACCGTGATGATCAACTGGTTGATCATATCCACCAGCGACACGCCGGAGATGGCGGCCTCCCCGGCGGAGGATACCATCATGGTGTCGGCCATGCCCACCAGCACGTTGAGGGCCTGTTCGATGACCAGCGGCCACAGCAGCGTGACGAGCTGGCGGTTGGTAAAGATCGGCGCGGTTTTCAGTTGCTGCATGGCAGCGATCCCTCTTTTATCCCCATGGTTTCTCTGCTTTTCCTGGAAGAAAAGCAGCAAAAGAACATTTGATGAAACAGTGGCTTTCCCGCTGCCAGTATAGCACAAAAATACAACGGGGGCAAATCAAAATCCCCACCGCCGTGCAGGCGGTGGGGATGAGGTGTTAAAAATAGGAAGCGACGCTGCTTGCGCGACTGTTGCCCCTTTTGAAGTGGACGCGGTTATTCGTACCGCAGCGCATCGATGGGGTTGAGCTTGGCGGCTTTGTTGGCCGGATAATAGCCGAAGAACACGCCGATGCCCATACTGAAGCCCACCGCGATCAGGATGGCCCCGATGCTGGGCCGCGCGGCCATGCCCACGACGCTGCTGAGCAGCGCGCCCAGGCCGATGCCCAGCAGCACGCCGATGACGCCGCCGATCAGGCAGAGGATCACGCTCTCGGTGATGAACTGCATACGGATGGCGGACCCCGGCGCGCCCAGTGCCTTGCGGGTGCCGATCTCGCGGGTACGCTCGGTGACGGACACCATCATGATGTTCATGACGCCGATACCGCCGACCAGCAGCGAGATCGCCGCAATGGCCGAAATGCCCAGGTACATGGTGTCCAGCATCTCGGTCATGGATTCCACCAGGCTGGAAATGCTGCTGGCGCTGGCGGTCCAGGTATCGTTGTAGGTGTAGTAGCTGGCAAAAAAGCTGCCCACGGTGTCCACAAAGTGGGTAACATCCACCGAACTGTCGGCCACGATGGTCACGCTCTGGTACCCGGCGTCGGCCCCGGCGATGGTCTTGGCTACGTCCATGGGGATGTAGATGCTCGTCTGAATCTGGTCGTCGTCGGTCATGCCGAACATACTGGCGTAGACGTCCTCGGTGTACTCATAGACGCCGTTGATATAAAAGGTATAGAGGAAGCCGTTGATGGTCAGCGTGAAGGGCCGGCCCACGGCCTCGGTGTTGGAACAGCCGATGGCCTGTTCGACGAATTTTTCCGATACGACGGCCACCTGCCGCCCGGCATCCTTCTCATCGTCCAGCCAGCGCCCGGCCAGGATGGGGGTGTCCTTCTCCTTGGCAAGCAGGGTGGCGGCGTTCGTGCCCGAAACATCGGCGCGGATGGTGGTGTTGGGGTCGCCGTATTTGTCGATGGTGGCGGTGCCCACGTCCTGGGTCAGTTCGACGTGGTCGACTTCCTCCGGGAAAGCCGCGGTAAAGTCGTCCAGCATCTGGTCGGTGATCAGGTCGTCGGCGTCCGGCTTGGAATCCATAAAGTGGAGCAGCGTCACGCCCTGGGCGGTGCCGGTCATGCTGTCGGAATTTTTCTGGGTCAGGCTCAGGGTGATGTTGCTCACGCCCATGCCGGACATGGAATCGGTCACGGTGCCGGTCATGCTGTTGCCCACCGTGACGATGGCGATGACCGCCGCGATGCCGATGATGATGCCCAGCATCGTCAGCAGGCTGCGCATTTTGTTGCTGCGCACGCTCGCCAGCGCCATGGAGATATTCTCAAAGAGCTGCACGTTTGCCGGACCCCTTTCGTTCGCCCACGATCAGGCCGTCGCGCAGCGTCAGCACCCGCTGGCATTCTTCGGCCAGCGACGGGTTGTGGGTGATGAGCACGATGGTCTTGTGGTATTTTTGGTGCATCTCATGGAACAGGTCCATCACGATGCGGCTGGTTTCGCTGTCCAGCGCGCCGGTGGGCTCGTCCGCCAGGATCAGCGAAGGTTCGTTGACCATGGCGCGGGCGATGGCCACGCGCTGTTTCTGCCCGCCGGAAAGTTCGTTGGGCTGGTGGCGCATGCGTTCGCCCATGCCCACGCGTTCCAGCCATTCTTTGGCGCGGCGGGTGCGCTCGGCGCCGGGCACACCGGCGTACAGCATGGGCAGTTCCACGTTTTTCAGCGCGCTCTGGCGGCCGATCAGGTTGTAAGTCTGGAACACGAAGCCGATCTTGCGGTTGCGGATGGCGGCCAGTTCATTGTCGGCCGCGTCGTGGATGTCCACGCCGTCCAGCGTGTACTGGCCGGACGTGGGTTTGTCCAGCACGCCGATGATGTTCATCAGCGTGGATTTGCCGGAACCGGATTCGCCCACGATCGCCACGAACTCGCCGGGGTAGACCGTCAGGCTGATGCCGTGCAGGATCTCCAGCTCGTTGGGCTGGCCGATGTAGTAGCTTTTGTGGATGTCGCGCATCTCGATCAGCGGGCGGGGCGTGTCCGCTGCGAGGGCCTGCGCGGGGGCGGCGTCCTCCGGGCGGGGGGCCTCGGCCGCGGGCGCTGCCTCATGGGGCAGGTGCAGGCGGCGGGTCTCGCCGGGGGCCTGGGTGTGGGTGTCGTTGGTCATTGTTCGCCTCCCGCTTCGCCGGCAGGGGCGGGGGCGGCGGGGGCGCTCCCGCCGTCACTGGGGCCGGTGACCTGCACGCTCATGGAACCGCTGCCCATCATGCTGGCAAACGGGTCGGAGGCGTTGGCGGTCTCGATGCCCTGGGTCATATCGGAGCTGGAGCGGATCACGTCGCCTTCGTTCAGGCTGTCGCCGCTGATCTCGATGTAGTAGTCGTTGGAGTTGCCGGTGGTCACGTCCACTTCCTCAAAGGTCATGTCCACGCCCTCGCCGCCGGTGCGGCGCAGCACATAGGTGCTGCCGTCCTCGCGGGTGCCGATGGCGTCGCGGGGCACGGTGAACACGTTGTCGTCCTGCTGGACGATGATCTCGGCCTGGGCGTCGATGCCCACCAGCAGGCCGGAGTCGCCGCCGTTCACGGTGATGGTGGCGCCGAACGCGCCGTCCTCGTCAGCCACGGGGTCGATGCGGGTCAGCGTGCCGCTGATGACCGCGTCGCCGGTGGCGTCACTGGTGATGTTGCACTGCATGCCGGTGGACAGCTTGCCCACCGAGTTGGCGGGGATGGTGACTTCCACCGTCAGGTAGCCCAGGTCCTGGATGGTGGCGACCGTGCCGGTGCAGACGGAACCCACGGTGGCGTTCAGCTCGGTGATGGTGCCGTCCATCGTGGCGGTCAGGGTGCAGTCCTCCAGCGTGGACTGCAGGTCGGTCAGCGTGTCGGAAGGACGGCTGGCCTGTTCCAGCTGGGTCTCGGCGCTGTCCACCTGGCGGCCGCTGTTGGTGGCGGCGGCGTCATAGGCGCGCTGGGCCTGATCCAGCGCCTGGCGGTACTGGTCGATGCTGTCGTAATACTGCTTGATGACGTCAAAGCCCTGCAGCCCCAGTTCGGGGATGCTGCACTGGCCCTTGGCGATGTTCAACTGGTTCTGGTAGTTCTCCAGCTGGCCCTGCACGTCCTTCACGCGGTCGCCGTTGCCGTCGTTCTGGGCCTGCGTCAACTGGATCTGCAGGTTGGCCACGGTGTTTTCCAGCTCGGCGATCTCCTCGGCAAACAGGCCGTAGTAGTACTCGACCAGTTCACGGATGTTCATGTCGGTGGTGTCCGGGTTGACCATCGAGTTGTAGCGGTCGGTCAGGCCCAGGGTGTCGTAGTCTTCCTGCGCCTTTTGCAGGTCCTGTTCGGCCTGCGTCAGATTGGTGGAAAGGTCCTCCACGCTCTGGTCATAGGTGGTCTGGGCCTGATCCACGTTGTCGCCGTAGCTCTGCTGGGCGTTTTCGATCTGATTCTCCACGTCGGAAGTATCCAGCGTGGCGATGACCTGCCCCTTGGTGACGGTGTCGCCCACGGCCACATTGACCGAGGTGACTTTGAAGGTCTTGACGGAATCCGACGCCGTGACGCTGGCGGTGGAACCCGAAGAGACCGTTCCGCTCACGCTGACCGAGTCGGTCAGGCTGGTCTTTTGCAGGGTGGTGGTGCGCACGAACTGGTAGGCCAGCATGTTGCTGACGGCCTGCGCCGTGCGCATGCAGGACGATACGATGAACGCCACGACCAGCAGCAGGACCACCAGTACGATGGTAAGTTTTTTATGGCGCTTGACCCAGCGCAGCGGGTTATGGCGGGCCAGCCAGCCACGCGGGCCGCGTTGCGCGGCAGTGTTGTTCTCCGGCATAGATTCCGAAACTCCCTTCACTCAAACCGATAATTTAACAGGTACAGTCTACCGCAAAAATGTGTACAAATTTTGAGCAAATGATGAAAAACGGCGAAGTGGAAGAAAACCAGCGGACTGCCCGTGAAAACGGGCAGTCCGCTGTGAAATTTTGGGTAAAATGGAAAGGGAGCGCCGGGTTTGGGTTTATTCGGCACCGGCGGGGGCGGGGGTAAAGCTGTCCAGCACCTGTTTCAGCACGGCGCGGGCGTCGGCGGTCATGCCGTCCTCCCAGCCGTTGGTCGGCAGGGCTTGAAGCCTGTAATAGATGCCGTCCCAGGTGAAGAAGGCGAAGGTGTCGCGGTATTGGGGTTCCTCGTAGGAAGTGCAGTGAGGCATCAGCGCCACGATGCCGGAATCGGTGGTGTATTCTTCGTTTTCCCATGTCAGGGCGGATGCCTGGGTAAACCACACCTCGTGGTTGGACAGCGTCGTTCCGGCGGGAACGTGTTCGTAGGACAAGGCAGCATCAGCCTGTACTTCAATGATATAATCGCCCAGTTGGCCCGAAACACGGTTCACCCGGCGGGGGTGCAGATAGGACGGGTTCCCTTCGCCGGTCCACGATACGGTGAACCCGACAGGGTAACGGTTTTGCTGGTCAAGTTCCTGCAAGTAGTCCGCTGCTTCTTCGCTGGACATGCCTTCGATCTGGATCCAGTCGGTAGGACGGTACAGGGTGACGGTGTCGATACAAGCCGCGTCGTCCAGCAGTTCGCTCTGTACCAGCGGCAGGCCGGTGTCGGCGGTCATTTCCAGCCAACTGTCATAGCCGTGGGTGCCGGGGCTTTGCAGGGGAGGCGTTTGACTTCCTATGGTGGAAATATACCAGGAGAAGCCACCGTTCGCTTCGCCGTCTGCGGCTTCCAGAAGGGAGCGGTTCAGTTCCTCCGGCAGTGCATAGGCCGTCAGGTCATACCGGATGGCATAGCCGGTGTTGTTCTCCGGCGCAAAGCTGGGGCGGGGGTCCTCCCGCAGGTTGGTGAACTCGGCGCGGCCCAGCAGCGCCCCGGCGGCCACCAGCACCGGCACGCACAGGCAGACGGCCACCCGCAGCGCACGGGTGCGGCGGCGCTGGCACCGGGCGGCACCGGGCAGGGCTTCGGCTACGGCGGGCCACAGGTCGCGGTCCGCCGGGTGCAGGCCCTCCTGCAAAGTTTTCTGCAAAAACAGTTCGTCGCGGTCAGGGGTCATGGTCGGTTCCCTCCTCTCGTAACAGGTCGGCCAAACGGCGTTTGGCCCGGTGGTAACGGGTGCGCAGGTAGGCTTCGGGGCGGCGGTGGATCTTCGCCAGCGCGGCGTAGTCCATCCCTTCCAGCACCCGTTCCAGCACCAGCGCCCGATCCAGCGGGGGCAGGGCGCCCAGTGCTTCCCGCAGCTCGGCGCGCAGGCCGGGGTCCGGCGGGGGCGGTTCGGGCGGCTGGGCCAGGGCGCGCTGTTCCGCCCGGCGGGCGGTGCGCAGCATATCCAGCGCGGTGCGGTAGGCGATGCGGTACAGCCAGGCGCGTTCGTTGTCCTGCCCGTCGCCGCGCAGGGTGCCGCGGCGCAGCCACGCCTTGATAAAGGCGGCCTGCACGGCGTCCTGGGCGTCGGCTTCGCTGCCTAGCATTGCCGTACAGTAGCGCAGCAGCGGCGCGGTGTAGGCGTGTACCAGCCGTTCCAGATCCTGCTCAGTCTGCATGGCCTCACATCCTTTCTGCGTACAGTACGCGTTTTTCGGGCCCTTTCACCCCTATAACGCCGCCCGGCGGGCCTTTGTGTCACGCCGCGGCAAAAAAATACGAAAAAAAGCGGCAGAAGTGCCGCTTTCGCTGTAGGATCATTCGATTTTGATGCCGAACCCGTTGAGCAGTGCGATCACGTCGGGAAAGCTGAACCGCGCCCCCTGCATCTGGTTGCGGGACGGGTCGATGGCATAGTCCGACGCCTCCCGGAAATCCGCTTTCCGCAGATCGCACCGGCTGAACTGGGTGCGGCCCAGGGGCGCGCCGCGAAAATCCGTGCCGGTCAACCTGCATTCGTCAAAGGTGCAGTCCCCGAACCGGCAGCTCGAAAAATCAAACTGCACCAGCGTCATGCCGGAAAATTCGTTGTAGCGGAACTCGCACCGCTCGGCCTTGCCGAAAGGCTGCACCAGCGCGCTGCGCCCCTGCAGCCCGCCCCACGCGATGGAACGGAACGCGCAGCCGGTGAACCAGGAATCCCGCATCTGGCTGAAACTGAACACCACGCCGCTCCAGGCGCAGTGCTCAAACGTGCAGGAAAGAAAGGTGCAGTTCACCACCCGCACGCCGTCCCACCGGCAGTTGCGGAAGGTGCAGTCGTTGTATTCCGCGTCGCGCAGGGTCTCGCCGGGGTTCAGCCCGTCGAACACTTCCCCCTGGTAGTATGCTTTCGCCATAGGTCACCTCCGCAGGGCACGCAGCACGCGCGCCTTTGCCAGCCGGTAGGGCTGGTAGGCCAGCAGCGGCAGCGCCAGACCGGCCGCCGTGTACGCCAGCCACCAGGCCCCGCCGCTGTACAGGGTGGGGAAGGCCGCCAGCAGATAGCCCTCACCCCCCAGGGCCAGCAGGCCCAGCGCGGTGACGAGCTTGAACGCCAGAAAATGCAGGATCACCACCGGCATGGTGGCCCGGCCCAGCGCGGCCAGCACGGCGGCCAGCCGGGGCAGCAGCGCGGCGGCCAGCTGGGCACATTCATACACCAGCACCCAGCCCGCGGCGCTGGCGATCAGCAGGAACAGCCAGTTGGGGTACTGGTTGCCCGCCAGCCCCACCGAACCGAAGGGCAGCATGGCCAGCAGCAGGGCAAAGGCCGCGGCGGCCAGCCCGGCCCGCACGGGCACGGTGCGCCGGGGCTGGCCCAGACGGCGGAACAATACGCCCAGGAAAAACAGGCTGTACCCGCTGCACACGATGCCCAGCCCCCAGACGTTCCAGCCTGTGCGGCCGCATTGCTGGCCCACCCACAGCAGCGCGCCGGAAAGAAGCCCCTGCGGCAGCAGCGTGTCAAATTTGGGGAACAGGCGGCGCAGGGCGAACTCCACCAGCGCGTACAGAATGGAGATCTGGAACAATGCCTGCACGAACCACAGCGCGCCGCCCAACTGGGTGCCGCCGTCGAACATGCACCAGTGCGCCGTGCGCCCCACGATGTCCCGCAGCGTCACCGGGTCGGTGACCTGGTTGCCGGGCAGGTCGAGGATGCGCGGGTCGCTGGTCAGGATGTTCAGCCGCAGGAACAGGTTGTTGCAGACCGTAAAGGCGGTGTTCGCCAGCACAAAGGGCAGCCACAGCGTGGTCACCCGGCGCAGGCAGAACCGCCCCAGCGCGGCGGGTTCCCCGGTCATGTGGAAAAAATACCCGCTGAGCATAAAGAACAGCGCCATGTGGAACAGATAAATAAAATCGCTGCCCCCAAAGCCGGAATGGCCCAGCACCATCAGCACGATGCCGATGCCGCGCATGGCGTCCAGCGCCGCGTCCCGCGGTTTCGCCATAAAAACAACCCCGTTTCCCTGTAGAATGGTAAGGCCAGTATACCGCAAAAAGCGCCCCACGGCAAGCCGTGGGGCGCGGGGGTCACTGGGCTTTTTTGGCGCGGCAGCGCGGGCACAGGTAGTGGATCGTCAGGGTGTAGCCCCGTACCTCGGTGCCGATGGCGGCCTCCACCTCATGGATCAGGCCGACCACCGGCAGATCCTGCATCTCGCCGCAGCCGTCGCACAAAAGGTGGCCGTGGGGCGCAGGGTTGTAGTCGTAGCGGTCAGGGCCGCCGGCCATCTCCAGGTGAGCGACCTCGCCGTCCTGCTCCATCATTTTCAGGTTGCGATATACGGTGCCGCGGGCGATGTGGGGCATCACTTGCCGCGCTGCGCAAAAAATTTCATCGGCCGTCATGTGGCGGGTGTGCTGTTCGCGCATGATCTCCAAAATCAGCGCACGTTGACGGGTCATGGGCGGTCCTCCTTCCCAAATAAGATTCTATCTTAAAGCAAATCATACAATATCCCAAGGGTTTTGTCAAGAGAAAATCGCGAAATAAATAGGAATAAATCTTGAAAATGCGCTTGACATATAACGCCAAAGTGCTATAATGGAAACAAATCAAGACGTGTTCTTGAACAAACATGAGCTACACTAAACGGAGGTATGTACGATGGAACTCAAGGGCAGCAAGACCGAAAAGAACCTGTGGGAAGCCTTTGCGGGCGAGAGCCAGGCGCGCAACAAGTACACTTATTTTGCGTCCAAGGCCAAGAAGGACGGCTATGAGCAGATCTCGGCCATTTTCAACGAGACCGCCAATAACGAGAAAGAGCACGCCAAGATCTGGTTCAAGCTCCTGATGGAGAACGGCCAGATCCCCGATACCCTGACCTGCCTGAAGATGGCCGCCGCCGGCGAGAACGAGGAACACACCTCGATGTATCCCCGCATGGCCGCCGAGGCGAAGGAGGAGGGCTTTGACGATATTGCCGCCCTGTTCACCATGGTCGCCACCATCGAGAAGGAGCATGAGGAGCGTTACAAGGCGCTGGCCGCCAACATCGAAGCGGGCAACGTCTTTGCGCGCGAGACCGAACAGGTCTGGCAGTGCCGCAACTGCGGGTATGTGTATATCGGCCAGCACGCGCCGGTCAAGTGCCCCGTCTGCGCGCATCCCCAGGCGTATTTCGAGCTGAAGAGCAAGAACTACTAAGCAATCACGTCCTTGGCAGGGGCGGCGGCGCAAAGCCGCCGCCCCTGTTTGTGCCCCTGCGGGGCCCGGTGCATACCGGGCCCCGCAGGGGCGTTTTGTTTGGGTTTTGCTGGTGGGGAGGGTACGGTATATTTTGGTATATTGATATTTCCGGCGGGGTATATGCAGGGGGGAGGGGGAAATGCCTTGCAAACCGACAAAAACGGCGGCGGGGGATTTTTTTGCTTTCCCGGCAGGTCGTAGGGGCCGCATGTATGCGGCCCGCGGGTGTGTGCGCTTGCCACACGGTTTGATTTTTATTGCTCCGTTTTGGGGCATACTGTAGGGCGGGGTCTTGACCCCGCCGCGCAGGGCTTTCTGCGGCCCAAAACCTTTCGGGCCAAGGGGACGTTCCCAACCCCTCCGTCTGCCTGCGGCAGACACCTCCCCTACGAGGGGCGGCTTTACTCTACTACCCTTAAAGGCTGCCTTTCAGGGGAGGCTTTTACTCTACTGCCCGTCAAAGGCTCCCCTTTAGGGGCTGCGGAGTCGAGCGCCGCCTGCGACTTTCTATGTTGTTGCTCACCTAAAGGCTCCCCTCATAGGGGAGCTGGCCGCGCAGCGGCCTGAGGGGTTTTGCTTCCCGGCCACACGCCCCTGCCGGGACACACCCGCGGCGGGGTCAAGACCCCGCCCTACAAACCGGCAAAAAAAATATGTACCGTATTGCACCCCATTTTCCGGCAAAAAAATCCCCTGTGCCCCGTTGACAAACGGCGGCGCGCGTGCTATAGTATCGTTGTTAGCAAAGACTAACCACAAACGGGGGCGACCCCGGACATTTCCCGAACACAAACCGTACCGGCGGAAAAACCGCGGTACGGTTTTATCGGGAATGCAGATTAGCATAAACTAACTTGCGCGGGCAAGTTTGCCGCAAAACGCGCGGTCCGGCGGCTGTGCAGGCAGCCGCATTCTTTGGCCTTGGCGGTTAGCTAATTCTAACCACCGAGGGAAACGCAGAAAGGGGAGCGAAACGCTATGCCGCTGACGATGGCAAAGCCCGGCGATACGGTGACAATCCGCAAGATCACCGGCAAAGACGAAGTGCGCCGCCACCTGGCCGAACTGGGCTTTGTGGTGGGGGAAACGGTCACGGTGATCAATGTGCTGGGCGGGAACCTGATCCTGCAGGTCAAAGACAGCCGCATCGCGCTGGACAAAACACTGGCTATGCGGGTGCTGGCCGCCTGATACGGTCCGCTCCGGGCCCGGAATCGCCGGTCCCGGTGGAAATATACGGGGAGGTATCCTTATGAAAACCTTGAAAGATCTGAACGTCGGCCAGCAGGCCGTCGTGGTGCGGCTGCACGGCGAAGGCCCGGTGCGGCGGCGTATCATGGATATGGGCCTGACGAAGGGCACGCAGGTCTATCTGCGCAAGGTGGCGCCGCTGGGCGACCCGCTGGAACTGACGGTGCGCAACTATGAATTGAGCATCCGCAAAGCCGACGCCGCCATGGTCGAGATCGAGTGATCGGGTGCTGGCACCCAGGCACAACAGAAAGGGGTATAGTAACATGGGAATCAAGATCGCGCTGGCCGGTAACCCGAACTGCGGCAAAACCACGCTGTTCAATGACCTGACCGGCTCCAATCAGTATGTGGGCAACTGGCCCGGCGTTACGGTGGAAAAGAAAGAGGGCCGCCTTAAAGGCCACGAGGATGTAGTCATCCAGGACCTGCCGGGCATCTACTCACTGTCGCCGTACACGCTGGAGGAAGTGGTGGCCCGCGGCTACCTGGTGGGCGAACAGCCCGACGCCATCCTGAACATCATCGACGGTACCAACATCGAACGCAACCTGTACCTGACGACCCAGCTCATCGAACTGGGCATCCCGGTCGTCATGGCGGTGAATATGATCGACCTGGTACGCAAAAACGGCGATACGATCGACCTCAAGCGCCTGAGCCGGGAACTCGGCTGCGAAGCCGTCGAGATCAGCGCCCTTAAAGGCGAGGGCAGCCGTCAGGCGGCCGAAATGGCCGTGGCGGCGGCGCGGGAAGGCCGCACCGGGGAACTGCCCCATGTATTCACCGGCAGCGTCGAGCACGCGCTGGCCCACATCGAGGAATCCATCCAGGGCCGCGTGGAGGACCGTTTCCTGCGCTGGTACGCCGTCAAGCTGTTCGAGCGGGACGACAAGGTGCAGGCGGAACTGAAGCTGGACAGCGCGACGCTGGAACACATCGACGCGCACATTGCGGACTGCGAAAAAGAGATGGACGACGATGCCGAGAGCATCATCACCAACCAGCGTTACGCTTACATCAGTACGGTGGTGGGCCGTGCGGTGCAGAAAAAGGCCCGCACCGAACACATGACCGTGTCCGACAAGATCGACCGCATCGTGACCGACCGCGTTCTGGCGCTGCCCATCTTCGCGGTCATCATGGCGCTGATCTACACCATCGCCATGGGCAGCACAGGATTTTCCTTCGGCACCATGGCGACCGACTGGACCAACGACGTGCTGTTTACCGAGATCGTGCCCCCCGCGGTGGAAAGTTTTCTCGTGTCCATCGGCTGCGCCGACTGGCTGGTGGGGCTGATCAATGACGGCATCGTGGCGGGCGTCGGCGCCGTGCTGGGCTTCGTGCCCCAGATGCTGGTGCTGTTCCTGATGCTCTCTATCCTGGAGGATGTGGGCTATATGGCCCGCGTCGCCTTCATCATGGACCGCGTGTTCCGCAAGTTCGGCCTTTCGGGCAAGAGCTTCATCCCCATGCTGGTGGGCACCGGCTGCGGCGTGCCCGGCGTCATGGCGTCCCGCACCATCGAAAATGAGCGCGACCGCCGCATGACCATCATGACGACCTGCTTCATCCCCTGCAGCGCCAAAATGCCCATCATCGGCCTGTTCGCGGGCGCGCTGTTCGGCGGTTCCGGGCTGGTGGCGACCTCGGCCTACTTCATCGGCGTGGCGGCCATCATCGTGTCCGGCATCATCCTGAAAAAGACACGCTTCTTTGCGGGCGACCCCGCGCCCTTCGTCATGGAACTGCCCGCCTACCACATCCCGGCCTGGGGCAACGTGCTGCGCGCCACCTGGGAACGCGGCTGGTCCTTCATCAAGCGGGCGGGCACCGTCATCCTGGCGTCCACCATCGTGCTGTGGTTCCTGCAGGGTTTCGGCTTCACCGACGGCAAGTTCGGCATGGTGGAGGATAACAACACCAGCCTGCTGGCGGCCATCGGCGGCGCGGTCAGCTTTGTGTTCGCCCCCCTGGGCTTCGGGGACTGGCGCGCCACCGTGGCGACCGTCACCGGCCTGATCGCCAAGGAAAACGTGGTCGCCACCTTCGCCGTGCTGTTCGGCTTCGCGGGCGAAGTGTCGGAGAACGGCAACGAAATCTGGACCCAGATCGCCGGGCATTTCACGGCGCTGACGGCGTACAGCTTCATGATCTTCAACCTGCTGTGCGCGCCCTGCTTCGCGGCTATGGGCGCCATCCGGCGGGAGATAAACAACGGCAAATGGACTGCGGCGGCCATCGGCTACATGTGCCTGCTGGCCTACTGCACCTCGCTGGTGGTCTACCAGATCGGCGGCCTGTTCACGGGCGAAGTGACGTTCAACTTCTTCACCATCGTGGCGGTGGCGATCCTGGCGGCGGCCGTCTGGCTGCTGGTACGCCGCCCCCGTAAATAAGGCGCTGCCTGCGCCCAAAAGACCGCCGCGGCGGACGATCCCGCGGGAAAGGAGAATGTACGATGCTGGAATTTTTGACGGCGAACTTCAACCTGCCCACGCTGCTGGTGGCAGCGGCGGTGTTTGGCGGCACGGGCTGGCTGCTGCGTCGCGCCCATAAAGAGGGCGGGTGTTCCGGGTGCAGCGGCGGCTGCGCCGGGTGCCCGGGCGGCTGCCACGGCTGCGGCGGCCAGTGCGCCCATTCCAAAACGGTATAAAACGTCGCAGGGCGGCATGGCGGTAAGGCTGTGCCGCCCTGCTGTTTGCGCGATCACGACGGCATCTTGTTCCTTGTATTCCTGTGCCGATGGAAATATAATAATAGAGAACATAACCCGCCGGCAGGCGATACAAAAGCAGGAGACAACGGAAATGAAGATTTTGCTCGTGGAGGACGATGCGGAGATCAGCAAACTGTTGGCTGATTTTTTGCAGGAAAATGGATATGAGGTCCTTTGCCAATATGACGGGCTTCATGTGCTGGAATGCCTGCGGAAGCAGGACGTCGATCTGGTTTTGCTGGACATCATGCTCCCTTACCGAAATGGCGACGCGGTCCTTGCGGCCGTAAGGGAATGTTCCGCGGTCCCGGTCATCGTCATTTCTGCCAAAGGAGCGACGCAGAACAAGATCGACCTGCTGCGCCTGGGGGCCGATGACTATATTACAAAGCCGTTCGATCTGGAGGAAGTTTTAGCCAGGATCGAAAGCAACCTGCGCCGGGCGAAGTTTCAAACGGATGCGCCTGCCTGTTTGCACCATGGCGATTTGAGTTTAGATCTGAACGACCACACCGCCTTTTTACGGGGCCGCGAATTGACCTTGACGGCAAAAGAATTTGCGATTTTAGAACTGCTGATGCAGTACCCGGATAAAATATTCTCGAAAGCCAACCTGTTTCAAAGCGTTTGGAACGCTGAATATATCAGCGAGGACAATACGCTGAATGTTCACATCAGCAACCTGCGAAATAAATTGAAAGCCGTTTGCCCGGACGAAAATTTTATAGATACCGTATGGGGCATCGGATACCGTTTGCACAAAGCCGGAGCGTAAGGCTCCGGCTTTTGCTGTCTTTGGGAAGATTTTTGCCCGGATTTAAGAAATTCTTTAGGATCGCCCGTTACAATCAGAAGAAAGGAGGCTGATACCCATGGGTCCCATTATTTTAGAGGCGCGTGGCCTGACCAAAAAATACAGGCAGACTGTTGCCCTGGACCATATCGATCTGCAAATCGAAAAAGGCAAAATTTACGGCTTTATCGGCCAGAACGGGGCCGGTAAGACGACGTTCCTGCGGCTGGTCACCGGCCTGGCGTTCCCGACCGGCGGTGCGCTGGCGCTGTGGGGGAAAAGTTCGGAAAAAGAGCTGCCGGAACAACGGAAACGGATCGGCTGCATGATCGAAACGCCCGCACTCTTCCCGGCTATGACGGCGTACCAGAACATGGAGGTCCAGCGCATCCAACGCGGCATCCCGGATAAGGCGGTGATCGAAAAGGCGCTGGATATGGTCGGGCTGCCGGACACCGGGAAAAAGCGCGTCCGTAATTTTTCGCTGGGGATGCGGCAGCGGTTGGGCATTGCGGCCGCGCTGCTGAACACACCGGAATTGCTGATCCTGGACGAACCGATCAACGGACTGGACCCTGCCGGGATCGTCGAGATCCGAAACCTGCTGAAGTCCCTGAACCGGGAATACGGCATGACGATTTTGGTGTCCAGCCATATTCTGGAGGAACTGTACCAGACCGCAACGGAGTTCATTTTGATCGACAAGGGAAAAATCATCGAGGAGATCTCCGCGCAGGAACTGGGGGAACGGTGCAGACGCCACCTTGCGATCAGGACGCCCGACCCGCAAAAGGCGCTGCTTGTGTTGGCGGAAAAACTCCACACAGAAAGTTTCCGGCTGATGCCGGATGGCACGATCCGCCTGTATGCGTATCTGGACGATGTGGAAAAGGTCGCGGCCGTGTTGGCGCAGGCGCAGATCCTCGTTACAGGGCTTGCGGTCGTCGGCGATACGCTGGAGGATTACTTTTTAAGCAGGATAGGGGGGACAGGGCGTGTTCAATCTCCTGCGCGCTGAGTGTTACAAACTGTTCCACAGCCGCTGCTTTTGGGGGATCGCGGCGTTTGCGCTTTGCCTGAGCAGCGTGCTGTTGGTGGACAGCGTGGGCCAGACGTCCAGTCTGTTCTTTGCTTCGCTGTATAACGTGCCCGTTCTCTATTTTCTGGCGATCATTTTTTGCGCGCTGTTCGTCGGCGATGATTTTGCGTGCAGAACACTGTCCGCGTATGTCAGTGCGGGCCACAGCCGCAGCCAGATACTGTTTGCCAAGCTGGTGGTCTGCCAACTTGCCTGCATGGCGATTCTGGCGTTGCCTCTGCTGGCACATGGGTGGGCAGGCAGTCTTTTCCTCAAAGAAGCGTTTGCGGGCGGCGGCCCCGGAACGGTGGCCGTGGTGGCGGCTTCTTTGCTCGCCATGTGCCTGCTGCCGTTTTTCTTTGCGTTTTGGTTTCGGGATACAGGCAAGGCGATGGCTGTCCTGATGGCGCTCTTTTTTCTGATGATATTCTGGATGAATGGGGACAAGGCCCGGCTTGTTTCACAAATACTGCCGATGGGGCAGCTTCGGCTGACCGCATTGCAGCAAGACGCGCTGCCAACGGCACAGTTTGTTCTTACGGATTGTATATGGATCTTCCTTTTGTCTATAGGCGCTTATGGGGGATTCCGGAGCGCCGACTTGAAGTGAGGGGGAGGGTGTCAAAATGCGGGAACTCTTAAAAATGGAACGCTACCAACTGTCCCATAATTTTCTGTATGGGGGCGGGGGCGCCGGTATCTTTCTGATCGGCTTTTTCACCGCGGAAACGTATGTGCCGGAAGTCATGGGAACGGCTGGCGGTGCGGCTGCGTCCCTTGCGGATATTTTCAACGGAATGGTCTACGATTCCACCTTTCTTCTCATTCTGATGTCCGGCATGCTGGCGCTGCTTTTGGGGCAGGAGTTTTCCTGCCGGACCGTCGGCCTTGAGGTGGCCGCAGGCCATTCCAGAAAAGCGATCTTTTTCTCAAAGGTGATCGCCTATCTGGCCGCTTTTAATGCCATGGCTCTTGTCTATCCCGTGGCCGGGTGCATACGGGAATTTTCCCGGTTCGGAATGGCGGACGGCGGGAACTTTCTGCTTCAGGCCGTCAAGGCTGCTTTGTATTCCCTGCTTTTGAACAGCGCGATGTTTTCTTTTGCGATCTGCATGGCTTTCTTTCTGCGCAGTTCTGCAAAAGCGGCAGCCATCACCGCGATCGTGACCTTTGTGCTCAGCCTTTATCTGGGGTATGGCATGATGTTCGGGCTGCCTGTGACATTTTTGCCGATCTATCAAATACGGCAGGCGGTGGGCACCGCGGCGCTGTTCCAGCCCGTTGCGGTGCTGGTGGGGGCGGTTTGGATCACCGCGCTGCTGTGGTTGTCCTGGCGCAGTTTTCGCAAGTGTGAATTGAAATAAAACGTGGGAGGTGTACCCCATCGAACAGTTGCTGCTGGTTATATTGGTACTGCTGGTCGGTTTGCTGGTCAAGTATCTGCAAATCAAACGGCAGATCCGCAGTTTATCCAAACAGATGACGGAACTGCTGAACGGAAAATCCGAGAAAATGCTGGACATTTCGCTGATCGACAAAGATCTGGAACAACTGGCGGGAATACTGAATCGGTATAATGACCGGCAAAGGCAGGTGATCGCGGGGACATTGCGCCGCGAAAACGCGCTGAAAGAGTCAGTCGCGAACATTTCCCACGACCTGCGAACACCGCTGACTGTTATCCTTGGCCATTTGCAGTTGTTGAGAAAAGAGAAACTGACAGACCGGCAGGCGCAGCGGGTCGCAATCCTTTATCATAAGGCGGAAAGGATGAACGAACTGGTACAGACCTTTTATGATTTGTCTGTGCTGGAGGCCGGGCAGATCACGCCCCGGCGGGAAAATTTCAGCCTGTCCAATTTGCTGATAAACCTTGTTGCGGAGAACGCCCCGGCGCTGGAAGCGAAAGGCCTGGCCCCGAAAGCCGATCTGCCGCCCCAGTCTGTCTATCTCTATTCTGACCGCGGCATGGTGGAAAGGATCTTGCAGAACCTTTTGACAAACGCGATACGCTATTCGTCCGGCACCATAAAAATGCGCGTAAAACAGGAAGGGGAAAACCGGGCCGTTTTTATGATCGAAAATTCGACCGATGACAAAACCGAAATAGATCCCGGCCGCCTTTTTGAGCGGTTTTATACGGGGGACGCATCCCGGCACAACGGCGGTACGGGCGTGGGGCTGGCGGTCGTAAAGTTGTTGGCGGATCAACTGGGGGGCGGCGTTTCTGCCGAAGTCAAGGCCCATGGCTTGACAGTAACGCTGGAACTGTAAGAAGTTGCGGCACGGAAGCGTGCGGCGGTTGCAAAAAGCGGCCCCGCATGGTATAGTAATACAATATACTACTATAGAAAGGAGGCCGCGCCGGTGACCATCCACGAATCGGCAGAAGATTATCTTGAAAAGATCCTGATGCTGCAGGAGCAGAAGGGTTCGGTGCGCTCCATTGACATCGCGGTGGCGATGGGGTATTCCAAACCCAGCGTCAGCGTGGCGATGAAGAACCTGCGGGAAAACGGCTATATCTCGGTGGACGGCGAAGGGTATATCCATCTGGAAACCCCCGGCCTTGCCATTGCGCGGCGCATTTACGACCGGCACCGCAAACTGACGGCGTTTTTTGTGGCGCTGGGGGTGGACCCCGAGGTGGCGTCCCACGACGCCTGCAAGATCGAACACGATCTGAGCGAGGAAACGTACAGCAAAATGATCGCCTTTGCCGAACGGCAGCAGGCGGAAGGCTGAACCACAACAAGAGAAAAGGGCGGCAGCGGGGCCGCCCTTTTTGTTTCCGCACGGCCCCGCGCAAAAACAGGAGGTTTTGTTATGGCAGTTCCCGTTGACCCGCGCACCACGTCCCGTGCCCAGGCATTCGCTTTGTGGATGCAGGCGCCCATGCCCATGGTGACGCTGTTCAAAACGCTGGATGTGACCCGCCTGACGCGGGCGGCGCGCCGCCGCGGCTGGAAGCTGAATATGCTGCTGTGCTGGTGCATCGGCCGGGCGGCCGCGCAGGTGAAGGAATTTTACCTGCTGCCGGTGGGCGAACAACTGATGCAGTATGAAAAGCTGGCCGTCAACGTGGTGGTCGCGCTGCCGGATGGTTCCATCCAGACCTGCGACGTGCCGGTGTGTGCGTCGCTGGAACAGTTTGCGGCGGACTATGACCGCCTGACCGCCCAGGTGCGGGACAACGGCCAGCCTTGGGAAGCAGGGGAGGAATACATGGTCATCGGCACCTCGGCGCTGCCGCAGTGCGAAATCGACGGCGCGGTGAACATTTACGCCGGTGTGTACAACAACCCGTTCCTGATCTGGGGGCGGGTGCGCCGCCATTGGTGGAAGTCCACGCTGCCGGTGTCGTTCCAGTTCCACCATACCCAGATGGACGGCGGCGAAGCGGCGCAGTTCCTGGTGGAATTGCAGCGCCAGATCGACGGGCTGCGGTAAGCCGTGATTTTAATTTTGGATATTTTTGCAGAAAAATACGATTTGTATAGAATGGGCGAGAAATAAAAGATAACAAGCAGGCCGCGTGGCAAACCTTTGCCGCGCGGCCTGCTGTTACAAGAGAACAGATAAAAGATAATAGATAGGAAATGTGGTGGACCGCGGGCCTGCGGCCCGCTCGAAAAAACGGCCGGGAACGGTGTGGTTTGCCGGTGGGGCGGGTGATTGCCGGGAGGTTCCCCGGCGGGGTCAAGACCCCGCCCTACAAATCGGCGCAAACGGCATATTTCTGTTGGCGGACATTCCAGCTGATCGTAGGGGCGGCATGTATGCCGCCCGAAAAGCGTTGCTGGCGGCAGCGCGGTTCTGCGAACCGGCAACCCGTTTTCGGCTGTCCCGTAGGGCGGGGTCTTGACCCCGCCGCGCGATGTTTTCTATCACCTGTAAGGTTCCGGGTTGTGGGAAGGCTCCAAACCCTTCCGTCTGCCTGCGGTAGACACCCACGGGTTGCAGGAAACAGCTTGCGTTCTCTGCGGGTGGATAGCGGCCCTTCGTCAGCGGCTATGGTCGCGGGCGTTTGTGATCAACAGGACACCCAACACCGTCATAAGGCCCAGGGCTGCCAGCGCGCAGGCGGCCTTGCCGGGCTGCGGGGCGCCCTCCAGCGGAAAAAGCACCGACCCCGCAAGGGTCGGATAGAAAACGCCCCAGCGCCGGGTGGATATCATGGAGCCGAAAAAGCCGTAGAACAGCGCGAACGCGGTAGCGGGGGCGTACCCGCCTGCATACCGGGTCCCCAGCGCCGCCACCGGCAGCACGGCCAGGTAGACACACAGGTTCGACCCGGTAATGCAGGCAAAGGCCCGCCCCGCCGTGGCGGCATCTAATCCCGGCAGGTCCAGCGCACAGGCGGCAGCCAGGGCGAAGGTCCACTGTGCCACGCTGTACAACAGGGTCATGACCGCGCAGGCTGCCGCTTTGACGGCCAGCAGATGCCGGAAGGTCAGGGGCACCGCCAGAAGGTTCTTCAGTGTGCCGCACGTGCGCTCCCGCTCCATCATCTGCCCCAGCAGAAAGGCAACCGTACAGGGAAGCAGATCGCTTTGGGTGTTGGAGATGATATTGCCGGCAAAGATCCCGAACGTGTAGTCGGTGCCCTGGTCGGCTACGACCAGATACAGGCTGAGGAAGATGGCTGCCATACTGGAAAGCAGCGCCACCAGCCACAGGCCGGTGCCGCGCAGCTTGCCAAATTCCAGCGCGGTCTGTGCGAGGATGCGTTTCACGGTCACACCTCCCGCCGTTTCCAGGCCCACAGGATCAGCGGCAGGCAGAGGGCGGCCACGGCGGCGCAGACCACCGCTACCTGCCAGGCAGGCACCGAAAAGAATGGTTCCTGCGCAGCCATGGCGGCGGCATCCGCCGCAGAGTAAACGAAGCCGGGATACCAGCGGAAGATCAGTGCCGGCGGCATCTGGAACGAAAGATCTGCGGGATCGAAGGCCCGCCCGTTGCTGACGGCGTAGACCACGCGCCATATCGTCGTTTCCAGCACAACGGCATATACGCCGGACAGCAGCACCGAGAGCAGCATGCCGCGCCGCAGCCAAAGCACTAGAAAGACCGCAGGCAGGGAGAGCGCCGCGTAAAACAGCCCGACCAGCACGGCGGCGGCCAGCTTGCGGCCCAGCCCGGCCACCGGAAAACCGGACCCGATGGCTGTTGCCAACGCCGCCAGGAATGTCAGCAGTGCAAACACGACCGCCAGCAGAAGGATGACGGCGATCTTGGCCAGCGCCAGCGCCGCGGGCCGCACGGGAATGGCGTACAGATTTTTCAAGGTCTCATTTTCCTGTTCGGTGCAGAACAGCAGCGCGGCCAGAAGCCCCGCCAGGAAGGGAATCATCAGCGGTACGCCGATCCAGGAAAGCAGGATCAGGCTGGCGGTCTCAAAAGCGCCTTCCACACCGCTGCTGCTGCCGGACAACAGCACCACCGGCACCGGAAACAGGCAGGCCGCAAAGACGACCAGCCACAGGATACGGCGGCGTTTGAGTTTGCAGAACTCACAGCGGATCAGTTCAGCCAAGGCCCTCACCCCCTGTCACGCGTTTGAAGTAATCTTCCAGCGTGTCCTGGCAGCGGTGCAGTTCCGACAGGGCGATGCCCTGCTCCTGCAAAGCCTGCGCCAGCCGGGTTGGATCGAACCGCAGATCGTAGACGCAGAGGGTGTGATCGTCCTCCGCTGTGAAATCCCGGATGCCCAGCGTGTTTTCCAGCAGGTGGGCGGCCTGCGCTGCGTCCGAAACGCCCAGGCGGATGTACTGCCGGTTTTTCTTTTCCAGCACGGCCATGCTTTCTTCCTCCAGCAGGCGGCCGTGGTCGATGATGCCCACATCGTCGGCCAACAGCGCCACTTCGGATAAGATGTGACTGGAAAGCAGGATCGTTTTGCCCTGTTCGCGGCACAGGCGGCGGATGAAATCCCGCATTTCGGCAATGCCGATGGGGTCCAGGCCGTTCACCGGCTCGTCCAGGATCAGCAGTTCCGGGTCGTGCAACACCGCCAGCGCGATGGCCAGCCGTTGCTTCATGCCCATGGAATACTGCGCGAACCGTTTGCGGTCCCGGTAGGGCAGGCCCACCAGTTCCAGCGCGTCCTGTACGGCGCTGCGGCGGGGGATACCCCGCAGGGCGGCGAACAGCCGCAGATTCTCGGTGCCGGTCAGGTTGGGGTAAAAGCCCGGCGCTTCGATCATGCTGCCGATGCGGGGCAGCAGTTCCCGCTCATGCCCGGCCAGGGGCGTGTCCCAAAGGGATACCTCCCCGGCGGTGGGGCGGATCAACCCCAGCAGCAGTTTCATGGTGGTGGATTTCCCTGCGCCGTTGCGGCCGAGCAGGCCGTAGATGGTCCCCCGCCGCACATGCAGGTCCAGATCAAACACACCGGACTGCCCGCCGTACTGCTTGGTCAGGCAGTGGGTCTGTATTACGAATGGTTCCATGGCAAGCCCTCCTTTTTCCACAGTATAGCATGGCAACCTTGCAGGAACCTGACAGCAACCTTGCATCATCCTTGCAAAATGCCGCTGCAAACAAAAAAGCCCCTCCGGGCGCGTTGCCGGAAGGGACGCTGTTGAAAAGCGGGAAACCGTGCGCCGGGCGGCTGCTTTCAGCACGCCAGCAGCAGGAAGCGCAAAGTGAAAACGGCGCCCTTGCCGGGGGCGCTGGCCGCCGTGAGTGAGCCGCCCATGCGCAGGGCGAGCTGCCGGGCGATGGAAAGGCCCAGACCGCTGCCACGGCTGCCGCGGCTGGCATCGCATTTGTAGAGGCGTTCAAAAATGTGGGGCAGCGCGTCGGCGGGAATGCCCACGCCGTCGTCGGCTACCTGTACTTCCAGCGCCCCGTCCCGGGTCGTGAGCGTGACGGAGATGCACCGCGCCTGACTGTGGGTCAGGGCGTTCTGCAACAGGTTGTTCAAAATCCGCCAGTAGGCGTCGGGGTCCAGTGCGGCCCGGAAGGGCCCTTCCGGGATCAGGAGCCGGTAGTCCATGCCCTGTTCTTCCCATAGCGGGACCCAGTCGGCCAGAAAGTTCCGGGTCAGTTCCACCGCTTCGACCGGGTGGGGATGCAGGGCAAATTCGCCGGAGTTGAGTTTGAACCAGTCGAACAGCGCGTCCACATAGTCTTTCAGTTCGTGGGCTTTGCGCCGGGCGGCGTCCAGGGATTCTTCGCGGGCCTGCCCGGTGAGCAGACCCCGGTGGGCGGCGTCCAGCGCGCCGATGAGGGTGGTCAACGGCGTGCGCACGTCGTGGGAAAGGCTGGTCATCAGTTGCCGGTTGGCTTCCTGGGCGGTCTGCAGGGCGGCCAGACGTCCTTCGTAGTACTGTACGATGTCGTTGATCTCATAGACCAGGGCGGCGGCCGGTTCCCCGGGGCGGGCCAGGATGCGGCGGCAGCCATTACCCGAACGGATGTCGGCCACGGCGCGCTCGATCTCGGCCAATTTTTGGCGGGTGCGGTGCAGGGCCGTGCAGGCCGCCAGGGCCGCTGCTGCGGCGAGAAAAGCAAACGCGAATGCCACAAGTTCCATCTGTGTCACACCTCCCGGTTGAAGCGGTAGCCGATCCCCTTGATGGTCTGGATGTATTGTGGGGTGCCGGGGGCGCTTTCCAGCTTTTTGCGCAGGCGGCTGATGACGGCCATGATATTGCTGTCATCGTAGCAGTAAGGCTCCTGCCAGACGGATTCGTAGATCTGCTGTTTGGTCAGGATGCGCCCCTGGTGGCGGGCCAGCAGCATCAGCACATCAAATTCCCGGCGGGGCAGTTCAAACGTCCCGCCTGCCGTGGTGATGCAGCGCCCCTCCGGGTCGATCTCCAGCCCGGCATAGACCAGTCTGCCCGGCGGGTCCTGGGGCTGGTTGAAGCGGGTGTACCGCCGGATCAGGGATGCCATGCGCGCGGTCAGTTCTTCCATCAGGAAGGGCTTGGTCAGGTAATCGTCAGCCCCGGCCCGCAGCCCGCGCACCTTGGAAGAACTGTCGTCCCGGGCGGTCAGCATCAGCACCGGCAGGCGGCTGGCGGCGCGGATTTCGTCCAGGACGGCAAAGCCGTCCATGCCGGGCAGCATGATATCCAGCACCACCAGTTGATACTCCTGGCGCTGAAGTTGCTCCAGGCCCTCCCGCCCGGAGGAGCAGACATCCACTTCCATCCCGTCGGGCAGGGCGCACTGGCGGATCAGCGCGCAGAGATCCCGGTCGTCGTCGATCAGCAGTACCCGGTGCATAGAAAACGCCTTCCTTTCCTTATTAAGAAAACGACCCGGAGGACCGCATTTTTGCAGTGTCCTTCCGGGTCCCGGCAGTAAAGTGCAGGTTGACGGTCCAGGGCTTCCCGCTCTGTATGGCGGCGGGAACAGGCACCGGGGGATGTACCCCCTCCTCAGGCTGCTTCCCTGGTAGGGATGCCTTTTCACGCCGCAACCCACTTAAAGCCTCCCCTTGCAGGGGAGGTGTCTGCGAAGCAGACGGAAGGGTTTTGCGCGTCCCGGAAGGTGCGGCACTGGCGGGAAGCAGGGACCCCTCAGGCCGCTCCGCGTCCAGCTCCCCTATGAGGGGAGCCTTTTAGGTAGCTGCCTGCTTTCGTCAGGAAAGCAGGCGGCAGGCTTCGCGGATCAGGTCGCGTTCCACAAAATGGAGCTTCTTGCCCTGGATGATCTGGTAGTCCTCGTGCCCTTTGCCGGCAAACAGCACGATGTCCCCCTCCTGCGCCATCTTCACCGCCGCGCGGATGGCCTCGGCGCGGTCGGGGATGATCTCATACTGGGAGTCGGGCGCCATGTGGGCGTCGATGTCCCGAAGGATCGCCATCGGGTCCTCAAAATCCGGGTTGTCGCTGGTCAGGATGCTGTAATCCGCCCAGGCGCTGGCCGCTTCGGCCAGTTCCCGGCGGCGGCCTTGCGTGCGCCCGCCCACCGAGCCGAACACGCAGATCAGCCGGTGCGGGTGGTAGGCCCGCAGCGTTTTCAGGGCGCTGGTCAGCGCCAGCCCGTTGTGGGAGTAATCCACCAGGAAAGTGCGCCCCGGCAGCCCTTCCACCACCTCGAACCGGCCCCGCACCGTTGTGTGGGCCAGCGCCGCGGCGGCCTGGCCGGGCGTGACGCCGAAAGCACCGCACAGCGCGATGGCGCACAGCGCGTCCGACGCGCTGAACGCCCCCGGCGACAGCACCCGCACAGGGGTGGCTTCGCCGCCGTGTTCACAGCGGAACTCCACGCCCAGCGCGGTCTCGCTGCGGAAAGGGGCCAGCGCGGCGGCGCGGTAGTCCGCCGGGGATTCGATGCCGAAGCTGACCTGCTGCCCCCGGAAAGGTGCGCGCATATAGGCGCTGGCGGGGTCGTCGGCGTTGTAGACCATCACCCGCGCGTCGTAGTCCGCAAACAGGCGGCGCTTGGCGTTCTTGTAATCCTCAAAATCCGGGTGTTCGCCGGGGCCGATGTGGTCCTCCGACAGATTCGTGAAAGCCACCACTTCAAAAGGCACGCCGTCCACCCGGTTGTGGCGCAGCGCCTGGCTGCTCACTTCCAGCACGGCGTGGTGCACCCCGGCGTCCAGCATTTTGCGGAACAGCCGGTGCAGTTCCAGGCTTTCGGGCGTGGTGTTGGCCGTGGCTTCGTGTTCCCCGGCGATGTCCACCCCGTTGGAGCCGATATAGGCGCAGGGCAGGCCCGATTCGTTGAGGATGGCCGCCGTCAGCAGCGCCGTGGTGGTCTTGCCCTTGGTGCCGGTGATGCCGATCAGATGCAGCTTTTCGGCCGGGTTGCCGTAAAAGTCCGCCCCGATGACGGCCAGCGCGGCGCGGGTGTCGTCCGTGAGGATCTGCGCTGCGTCGGCGGGCAGGTCCAGGGGGCGTTCCGCCAGAAAGGCGCGGCAGCCCTGGTCATAGGCGCTGCGGGCAAAGGTGTGGCCGTCCATCCAGGCCCCCACCAGGCAGACGAACAGCGACCCCGGCCCCGCCTTGCGGGAATCGTAGGTGATGGCGCTGATCTCGGCGTCCGAAGCGCCGGTGTGTTCAATGCGGCGTACCAGATCGTTCAGTTTCATGGCAGGATTCAGCCTTTCGGATAGTAGATCTTGAACTTTTTGAACTGGCGGCGAAGCTGCTCCAGCACGCAGGCGGTGCGCAGCGGGTTCAGCCGCAGGTCGGGGCTGTACAGCAGCGAGCAGGCTTCCCTGCCCTGGGCCTTCAAGCCCTGGGCGTGGGCCACCAGTTTCTTGTCCTCGGTATAGGTAAAGGCGACTTTGGCGGGCACATGGTGCCAGAAAACTTCATTGCGGTTCAGCATGCAGTCGTTGCCGCCGTCGGACCACTTTTCCACCACCAGCCGGGCGATGTTCAGCCCGGAAGCCGTCACATAGTAGTTGCTGCGGCCCTGGCGCAGGTTGATCTCAAACACGCGGAAATCCCCCGGTTTGCCCGACCATTTGATGTCGAAGTTGGAAAAGCCCGTGTAGTGGCAGGCTTCCAGCATTTGGCGGATGTTTTCCACCAGCGGCAGGGCGGTGGTGTCCTCGGCCACGATGGCGGCATGGTTGCCCAGCCCGTGGGGGGTGTGTTCCTCCACCATGGTGTGGCCCAGGCACATGGCCCGCACCTTGCCGTTCTGGTCGGAGAAAGCCGTCAGCACCCGCATGTGGTCGTCGCCGCCGGGGATCATCTCCTGCAGGATCATCTTGTCCGGGTAGCCGGAATCATAGATCTCCCGCACGATGGCCGCAGCTTCCTCCGGCGAGTGGGCGGTGTAGACCTTCTTCATGCCGTCGAAGGGGAACTTCCAGTAGTCCACGCTGGACGACGGCTTGACGATGATGGGGTACTCGAAGCCCAGCGCCGCGGCGGTCAGGGCGTCGGCCGCCGCCGGGGCGGTCAGCACGCGGGTGGCCGGGTAGGGGATGCCGAACTTGTCGCAGACTTCGTAAAATTCGGCCTTTTTCTGGATGGAACCGTAGAGGTCGGCGGCGGGGCCGGGGGCGATATACTCCGGCAGTTCGGCTTTGCGGCGGATGATCATGGCCGCGTAGTCGTCGGTGCAGCCGAACAGGTAAAGCCGCTTGCCGGGGTGCTTTTCGGCAAAGTCGTGCAGCACCCGCAGCATGGTGGTCTCGTTGTCGATGTCGGGCACGATGGTGAACTTGACGATGCGGGAATACTTGGTGGGCGCCATGGCGTAACGGCCGAAGGCGTAGCTCACCACGCCGTAGGCTTCATGGAAGGCGCGGGCAAAGTTGTAGCAGTTCAGATCGGCCCCCAGAAATACGGGGATCAGGTCGGTGTTTTTCATAGAAAAGGTACATCTCCTTGTTGGCAGAAAAAACTGCATAAAGAAGTTATTTTAGAACTGTCGCCGCCGGTTTTAGGAAACGTCGCTGTTGGCGGACACTGCTTGATTTCGTCAGGCCCACTTCTCAAAGAACTGTTCGTGCCAGGTCAGGAAGGTGTAGGCCGTCCAGATCTTGCGGCGTTCGTGGCGCGGGTCGCTCAGCATGGCCACCAGCTTGTCCTGGTCGAAGTATTCGGCGGCCACGTCGCTCTCGAACCGGGCGCGGACCTTGCCCGCAAAGGCCGGGTCCTCCAGCCATTTGGCGATGGGCACCGGGAAGCCCTTCTTGGTGCGGTTGGCCCAGGCGTCGGGCAGGGTCTTGTTGGCGGCGGCGCGCAGTACGGCCTTGGTATCCCCGGCGATCTTGTAGTTCACCGGGTAGGCCGTGGCTTCCCGCAGCACTTCGCGGTCCAGGTAGGGCACGCGCAGTTCCAGGCTGTGGGCCATGCTCATCTTGTCGGCTTTGAGCAGGATGTCCCCCGGCAGCCAGAGGTTCAGGTCCAGATATTGCTTCTTTTCCAGTTCCGGCAGGTCCTTGACCCGGTCGTAGAAAGGCGCGGCCACCTCGCGGGCGGACGGGCCGACCCGGTACTTGGGCTTGAGGATGTCGAAGGCTTCTTTCTCGGTAAAGACGAGGGCCTGGCCGATGAACCAGTCCTCAGGGCGGCCGCCGCCTTTGATGAGGAAGTCGTGCCCCTTGAAGTAGGGGAGCTGCTGGCTCACGCTGCTGGCCAGATGGCGCAGCCCGGCGGGCAGACGCTTGTATTTCTGCATCAGCGGCGTGTCGGCGTACCATTCGTACCCGGCGTAGATCTCGTCGGCACCCTCGCCCGAAAGCACCACCGTCACATGGCGGCGCGCCAGCTCGCACAGGAAGTACAGCGGCACCGACGAGGGGTTGGACTGGGGCTCATCCATGTGGTACTGGATGTCCGCAAAGGCGTCCAGGCATTGTTCCTTGGTGAGCATCTCCCGGAAGTTGTGGATATGCAGCCGGGATGAAAGTTCGGCGGCCTCGGTGGTCTCGTCGAACTTGTGGCTGCCGTCGGGCGTTTCAAACCCGACCGAGAAGGTGTCGTCGGGCATCAGGCAGGCGGTGATGTAGCTGGAATCCACGCCGCCGGACAGGAAGGAACCCACCTTCACATCGCTGATGCGGTGGGCCGCCACCGATTCCCGCACGCGGGCGTCGATCTCGGCCGCGCATTCCTCAAAGCTGTGGCTGGTCTTGTGGCGGAAGTCGGCGTCCCAGTAACGCTCGATGTGCATTTTGCCGTCCTGCCAGGTGAACCAGTGGGCCGGGGGCAGCTTGTAGGTGCCCTTGAAGAAGGTCTCGTTCATGGCGCTGTACTGGAAGGTCAGGTAGGGGCGCAGGGCCTCGGGGTTGACCTCCCGGCGGAAACCGGGATGTTCCAGCAGGCTTTTGATCTCGGAACCGAACACGAGTTCCCCCGCGTCGGTCTGGGTGTAGTAGAAGGGCTTGATGCCGAACATATCCCGCGCGCCGTACATCGCGTGGGTCTTGGTATCATACACCACAAAGGCGAACATGCCGCGCAGCATGGCGGCCAGCCGGGTGCCGTATTCCTCGTACCCGTGCAGGATCACCTCGGTGTCGCAGTGGGTCTTGAAGATATGCCCTTTGGCCTGCAGTTCGGTGCGCAGATCCATAAAGTTGTAGATCTCGCCGTTGAACACGCAGACCACGCTGCCGTCCTCGTTGTACATCGGCTGGCGGCCCGCCGCCAGGTCGATGATGCTCAAGCGCCGGAAGCCCAGCGCAACGGCGGTGGCGGGGGTGTCGCCGCTTAGATGGTACCCCTCCATATCCGGTCCGCGGTGAATGATGCGGTCCGCCATCTTATGCAGGATCGCTTCGCGTTCGGCGCGCAGCCCGGTAAAACCAACAAAACCACACATGGTCCTATTCCTTCCCCTCTTGACAGGTTTCTCGATCCGACCAGGAGAAAACTCCATACGTTTTACTATTATACCACACGGAAGCACCAAAAGAAAAGCCCGGCCGATTTTTTCGGCCGGGGCGCGTGTTACAGCATATGTTTTTTGTGCAGGAACCAGGCGGTCACGCCGCAGATCACCAGCGTCAGCCCCAGCACGATGGAAAAACCGGCCTGGCTGCTGGCAAAGGGCATACTCTCTGACGATACGTTCATGCCGTACAGGCCGCTGACGACCGTCGGCACAGCCATCAGCAGCGTGATGCTGGTCAGGTATTTCATGGCGTTGTTCAGGCGGTTGTCCAGGATCGCGCTGAACAGTTCGCGTGTACCTTTGATATCGTCGCGGTAGATGCTGGTCATCTCGATGGCCTGCTGGATCTCAACGATCACATCGTCCAGCAGTTCCCGGTCATCGGGGTACTGTTCCAGCCGCCGGTAGCGGGTCAGGCGGCTCAATACCGTGGCGTTGGCCCGCAGACTGGTGGCAAAGTAGACCAGCGTGGATTCCAGGCCGTGCAGTTCCACCAGGTCGCTGTCCCGCAGATCGCCCGAAAGGTTTTTCTCCAACGCCTGACGGCGGCGGTCGATCAGCCGCAGCTCCTGCTGGTACATGGTGGCCGCGCGGTACAAAAGCTGGTAGACGAAGCGCATCTTTTTCCGGGTGGAAAATCCCTTGACCCGGCAGGAGGCAAAATCCCCGATGACCGGCGTATCCACCGAACAGACGGTGACCACCAGTTCCTGCGTCAGCAGGATGCCCATGGGGATGGTGGAGTAGATCCCCTCGCCGGAACCGGGGACCTGATAGGGAATGTCCACGATGATGACCGTGTAGCCGTCCTCCAGACTGATACGGGCCGACTCTTCCGGGTCGGTCGCGGCAAACAGGTCGGAAGGTTCGATGTCCAGCGTGGCGGCCACCTGGCGCACCTCATTCTCCGTGGGGGCGGTCAGGCAGACCCACGAGCCTTCGGTCATGTCGTCGGCGCGGGTCAACTGCTTGTCCTTGGTGTAGTAGATCTTCATCATGGCTGTGTCCATCCCTGTCATGTTCTACCTATCAGTATAAGCCCTCGGCGGCCAAACCGCAAGTAAAACCTTTGCGGAACATTCGGCCATGCCCCATATAATAAGGAAAGAACACGTTTTCACCCCGGCGGGCAGGGAAAACACGCGGAAAAGAAAAAACGACGTTGTACAGTCCTACAAAAAAGAAAGTCAAAATTTGTAGAAAAAAACTGAAAAAAGGTGTTGACAAATGAGGTTCGGGGTGGTATTATAGTCAAGCTGTCCGGCGCGAGAGCGACACGGACGGCCGCTGAAAACCGCATAACGACAGCCTTTGAAGGCATTTCGGGAGCTTCGGCTC
>SAMEA3387511__coassemble_1392_pt1 | contig 40597 bp, 30 predicted proteins | sample SAMEA3387511__metabat2_low_PE_011 | metagenome-assembled genome bin SAMEA3387511 (sample SAMEA3387511) | Felis catus | biome: Faeces | place: United Kingdom | collected 2012
TGCAAATCCACGTTTGTCTGGTGGGCAAACAGGTCCATTGTGCCATCCACATACATACTCAACGCCATCGTAAGCGCTTTTGCCTGCGGACCCTGCAAAGACAAATTATTGTAAAAATCATGCAGCGAGGGCATCTGCTCACGCTCCGGATGCAGCAAATATTTCTGGTAGGTAATCAGCACTGCACGGTCCACAAGACTGCACTCTTGGGCGCTCAGCTCTTTGCTGTTCAAAACCAGTTGGCAGAAATCCCGCAGGAACTGGCTTTTCAGCTGGATAGGATTACCTTCATCGCCGTAATCTTCCGAAATATCCATCGGATTGATATGAGATTTGCTCGATGCCGAGATTTCAATCACTTCACCGCCAAAAGCCTCGACCAGCCGCGCATATTCATTTTCCGGGTCGATGATGACCAGATCGTCCTCCGGCCAGCGCAGCATGATACCTGCCATCATCTGCATGACTGCGAAGGATTTGCCGAAGCCGGTCATGCCCAGCACCATACCAGCCGGGGCAGGCAGCAGTTTTCGGTTGACCATAATCAGATTTTTACTGCGGGCGTTGGTGCCCTCATACAGTCCACCGGGTTGGAACAGTTCCTGCGTGGTAAACGGCACATAGATGGCGGTATTCACCGTCAAGAGAGTCCGCTCCAGCGCCAGCCATTTCTTTCCAAGTGGTAAAACGCTGTTCATGGCAGCGCACTGCTCAAACGGGATAGGGCTGAACCGGCACGTCTGCTGCTGCACAGTATTGCAGATTTGCTGCACACGCTCGTCCAATTCGGCATTATTTCTGCCATAGGTGTGGATCAAGATGCAGACCTTGAAAATCTTTTGGTTATAGTTGTGCAGGTTATCCAGCAGCTCCTCGGCATCCTCGATCTGGTTGGTCAACTCATATCGCACACCCATGTAGGCGGGCAGGTTCATTCGGACGGCATTGACCATGCTATCTCCCTTTTCTTTCTGCATATAGGCCAGCTGCTTCTGAACCTGCTCGACGGCTTCACGCTGTTCAACTGCATCCACATGAATGGAGATTGCATTATCAAAATCCAAGTCACTGAGCAGCGAAAGCAGATTGTCTTTCATCTGCGGGGCAATATCCCGCAGGTATAGCACCTTACCGTAATACTCGCCAAACTGGTAACGGTCATTGTACACAGCGCGGGAATCATCATGCTCCGGCTTCCAGTTGTAACCGCTGGGCGCAATAAAATCTTTGGTGGTCAGTGAATCCTCTGCCAGCAGCCAGTCATAAGAGAATGCCATGACTTCTTCCGGGCGGGTAATACCGTGCAGCAGGTTCAATCGCTCGATACCGGAGAGCCTGCGCACAGTGCTGCCCATGCGCTTGAACAGGTTTTGGATGTCCTCGGCGCGTTTGAGGAGTCGAACCTGCGCTTTTCGGTAATCATCCTCATGCAAACTAATGGTAATGTACTTTTCCCGGATCAGTCCATTTTGCCCTTGCAACGCTTTTTCAGATATGACACGGTTCATCTCCTCGCTGTACCGGTCACGGCTGTCACCACGCAGCGGCAGGAAAGTGTCGCGGCGGAACTCCGCTTCATCCACACGCCGGGTCACAAAACTGATTTGCAGATGCGTGTCTGGGTCAAAATAGTTCAGGAATTCACTGTATTGGGTAAAAAGACTTTTCTGCTCTTCCTGCTGCGCCAGCTGAAAATTGACATCCGTGAATGCCATTGTCATGGAGAAAAGCCCCGGTTCAACCTCACAGATGCCGCTTTCGTACATACGCTCATATTGCAGACAGTCCGCAGCCTTCTCAGGCGCACGGCGCTTCTTAATGCTGCGGGCGCTCTGCGCGGCATTCATTTCGGATTGTTTTGCGGATCTGCGCAGCTGCTTTGACCGCTGCTTTCCTTCCTTTGCGCGCTGCTTTTTCGTCTCGGCGGCAATAGGTTTCACATTCGGAATTTCTGCGAGTTCTTTTCTTTTGAACATTTCGACTCTCCTTATAGGGGCGGATCGGCACCTCTGCATTTTCGCTGTGCCATGCCCAGTAAATTTTCACGAGCTTTTCAAACGGATAACCGTCACGGTGGATAAAGCCCAGTCCCAGAAAGGGCAGGACCTCCACCATGACAATATAAGAAACGACCTGCATATCCATCCGCAGCCAGTGCAGACAGACAAAGCTGGTCGCAATCGCCAGCACCGCAGCCGCTGCAAAGCAGGCCAGCTGACGGAGGGATAGTCCTAAAAAGAACTTCTCCCTGTATTCTGTAATTTCGAGGTTTGTTTTTGTGGCAATCATAGTTATTTCTCCAAATGGTATTAGGTCATTGCATTGGTAATAGCTTTCGTGAACTTTCCGCTCATAAACACAGCCACCAGTAAAATAACCGACTGCCCCAGCATTGCCCACGCTTGCTCCGTGACGCTGCCACCGGTGCCCAGCGAACCGGCCAGTGCCGGATAAAAGCCGATGACCAGATACAGCACTGCGCCCTGCAAGGCAACCGCGAGGTAGGATTTGAGGAAGTTCACCGCAATACCGTGCAGCTCCTGATAGCAGAGTGTGGCTATGGACAGCGATGCCATCGCATTGTAGACATACAACTCTATAAACCGCGCAGCCACAATAGTGTTGACCACGATGTTCACAATGCGCAGCATCCAGCCAACAACCATCAACTCCAACGCCACCGGCATGTTGCCAATGCCGCCCGGCAGCGCGGCGATGGCATTTTCAATGTCAACGGACGTATTGACTTCGCCACTGCCAACATAACCGGATATGCCAACCGTCACGGTGGACGCAACTTCAAAGAGTGCATTCAGAATTTCCGTTGTATGCACCACCGCCCACCGGCAAACAACAATTTTCAGCATAACCAGTGCGATTTGCTGGATCGTAAAAGCATTGTTGCTGCCGTTCATGGCAATACGCTGGGTGGCATTGTACAACTCCAGAATCATAAAAAGCGCCAGCAGGGTCAGCGCCACCGGCATAACTACGCCGGTGCTTATGCTGTCAGCATAGCCCGCCAAGGTGCTGTTCCAGTCAGTCAGGCTGCTGAGCAAACCGGAATTTTGCCCCATAGAGTTGACCGTGGCAGAAATGCCCTCCAACTGGCTGCGTATTGTATCTTCAAAAATAGCGCAGCCCTCCTTTACCCGACTGTCAGCGTGCCGAAGTAGGTGGCGACCGCAATAATCAGCACACCGCCTGCCATTGCCCATGCACCGCTGCTGATACCGGGGCCGTTATGGTCTTTCAGGTTGGTGCCCAGCGTTACCGCACCAAACAGCAGCAGGAGGCCACCGGCAAAGGTGACAACATTCGAGATGAGAGTCGTAATCGTAGATACCATTTCCATTGTTCATTTCTCCGTTCAGTTGTTATTTTCGGCACAGAGCTTTACAGTCTTTACGTCCTTTACATTGCTGATAAAGTCCGCAAAAGACTGCTCTGCGCGCTTGTCATAATCGAAAGGCTTACCGCCTTCCGCTTCTACCAAATGGTAATTGGGATGATCTTTCAGATTGTATTTGCGCGAATAAAAGGGTGCCACACCGGAAATCATCAGCAGGCACCAGTTCCGGGGCATGGTTCGGATTTCTTCTGGGGTCATCAACTCACGTCCAAGAGCCTGATAGGACTTCGTATACGAGCCTTGACTGCCTTTGTTCTCCGATGTGTTCATGACTTCAATGGTTGCCTTGCCCAACGCCTTGGAGAAGAACTCCAGATTCTCCGGGTTACCGCCTGCGCCAAGAACGATCATAGAATCGCAGTTTTCATAGATGGTCGCCCAGTCATCTTTGTACTGGCTTTTCAGCTGGTTCAATGACTGGTAAATCAGGGTGCAGGCAATGTCACGGCTGCGAATCGTACTGATAAGGATTTGAAAATCCGGTATCATACCGATGTTCGGAAATTCATCCAAGAGGAACCGCAGATGCCGTGGCAGGCACTTATCCGGGCGATGGTCTGCAATATCCACCAGAATTTGAAAGCACTGCTGGAACATAACTGCCGCCAAAAAATTGTAGGCGGTTGTTGTGTCGGGCGTAACAACAAAGAGCGCCACTTTTTTCTCGCTGCCCAGTTCCCGCAGGTCAATCGTATCGTCCGCGCAGATATTGGCAATGGACGGAATGTTGAACGCGCTCATACGCAGCCCCAGCGACACATTGATGCTCTGTGCGGTCTTGCCGGGAGCCATCTTATAGAGCTTATACTGCTTTGCAGCAAAGGAGTTCGGCTTGTTGATGCTCAGGTCATCAAACAGCAGGTCCAGCTGGCTTACGCTGTTAGGACCATCCCCCTGCGATTCCAGCATAAGGAGCAGCGTCATAACGCTGTTCATGTTCCGCTCTTCCGGCTCCAATTCGTAGAACACATAACCGATCAGTGCTTCCAGCAGCGCCGTCATGCCTTCCTCCCATATCGGGTCGGCGGTGCTCTTGGCAGTGGGATCTTCTTTCAGGTTTTTGACAAGGTTCTTGGTGACGACCAGAATATCATCCTCATTTTTTATGTAGGCGAAAAGGTTATAATGGTCGGATTTATCTCGGTCTTTCAAGTTGAACACTTTCACTTTGTATCCTTGAGAGAGTAGGACATTGCCATATTCCTGAAGCAACTCTCCCTTCGGATCACTGAGCACATAGTTACTGTTAAACTGCAATAGCTGCGGGCCGGCAACGCTGTAACTCTTACCGGAACCAGATGGGCCGAACACGATCACGTTCTTATTGCGGTTATAGTTATCGTTTGCCGTGACTTTCATTTTCGGAGAAAGACTCAGGCTTTCCGATGCCGTGAGCGGCAGGTTGTTCTGCGGGTTTTCATTCAGAAAAGGGGCAATATCTTCCGGGCCGCCCCAGCGGGCGCTGCCGTACTCTTTCTGGGGCATCAGGCGATGCCTGCTGTACTTCACACAAAAGTAAATAAGCCCTGCCATGAGCACTGTGGCAATGCCGCAGCCAAGCGAGAAGGCGTCTGCCGAGAGCCTGAACGGGTGCAGCAGTAGGCTGTTCAGGTTCAGTGCAGCCGCCAGCCGGTGCGTAGTAGTTCCCTCGGTGAGTTCGTATGTGTGACCCATCCAGTTACCAAGCCAGAAGCATAAAACCGCTGCAATGGGTATCCAAATTTTCAGGTTCCTTTTCGGCTGGTTCATAGGCGTTCTCCATGTTCCGGCGGCGGCACAGGGCGGGACTGGTTCATCTCTTTGACCCGCTGCGCGGCGCGGTCGCATAGGTCTCTCAGTTCCGGAATTGGGCGTTCTTTGCCGCGCTCTGCAATGCAGTTTTCCAACGCAGTCTGAATACGATCCACATCCTGCCCCTTAAACCACAAATACATCTGACCGGTGTCTCGGTCTTTTGTGACAGAGAAATCTACGGAATATTGCTTTAGCTGCCTGCGGATGTAGGGCAGCGTTTTTTCATTCACGTCCACCGATGCCAGCGGGCGTTCCTGCCGGTTGAGCGTGTTCAGACTTTGCTGCCCATAATTTTGGCTGCTCATTGCCTGCACGGTCAGCCGGAGTATATCAAAAATGCTCTGGCTGGCAAACCGCACAGCGCTGATTTCCACGCGAACTGCGGTTTCTTCAATCATAGTTCATCCCTTCTTGCGACATTTTTCCGCACTTTTCAGGCTTAGTCTGCGACATTTTTCGCAACTCACCATGGAAAGGACAGTTTATGCCGCGCTGCATAGTTTTCAATTTTCATTTCCAACCTGTACCCATGCAGTCTGTCGCGCAGACTGTATTCCAGCGTTACGACCTTGACGCCATGCTGCATGACCTGTTGGAAAAAGCGGTATAGGTGTTGTTCCTTGCCGCTGATCTGGCGCATACGGTAAATATAAATGCAGTCAATTTCCCCGGCCTTGACCAGCCGCATCATTTCACGGTAGCCGGGGCGCAGCAGCCAACCATATCTTTCGTCAGCGCTGGTGCCGACAATTTTGCAGTTGTCCTGCTGTGCTTTCGCTGCACACTCACGGATGCAGCGAAGTGTTTCAACATCATTGCCGGGAATTCGCGCATACAGCCATACGCGTTTTGTGTTTTCATTTTGCATTTTCATCGGTTCCTTATATTTATTTTTAAGAAAAAACGCAGGCGGACTGCGGATTCCGTCTGCGATGCAGGTATAAATCATATCACTGGTCGTCCTCCTCGGTATCAGCTTCAGATTTGCGGCGTTTGTAGGTCAGCACACCGATTGCAGCAATAGAACCGAACACAACAACGACCAGCAAGGCCACCGGGAACGTGTCTCCGGTCTGGGGAATCGTCAGCTGCGGCGCAGGGGTGGAAGTCGGTGCGGGGGTCTGCACCGGCGATGGGGCAGGTGTGGGAGCCGGAGTAGGTGCAGGGGTAGGTTCTGGCGTATCCTCATGGTGCGGGGTAGCCTTATCGACCATCGTGATAAGACGCTTATCGGCTCGTTCCCAGTCCGCCTTTTCATCTGTGCGCAGATACAAACAGACCGTCTCGTCTACCAGCTCGACTTTGAACTGAACAGAACTTGCCACCTCATAACCGGCAGGCGCGGCATCTTCCGTCAGGGTGTAGATATGCTCGGTTTTCCCGTCAGAAAGGTGGATACCATCTTCCGAAATCGGAACATGATGCGTATTGGAGTCGGTTACCCATGTGTCGATGACGTTTTTATCTTCATCACGGATGGTCAGCGTTGCGTCGGGCAGCAAGGTGCCGCCTGCGTCCACCTTGTCAATATCCAATACAGGTGCGTCCTGCATGACTACGGTGGTGTCGTCCAGCTTTTCCCAAGTGTCGCCGGTCTTTACATAGACTTCGTTTTCCTGCTCGTTTCCAACCTGTACGAGCTTAAACACAATGTTTTCGGCTTCCGCATAGGTTTCAGGAGCACGCTTTTCAATAAGGGTGTACTCCTTGTCCAGCTCCAGACCGCGCACGGTATGCGGTGTCTTGGCAGAGGTCCAGTCCTCAATCAGCTTGCCGTCTGCATCGCGGATTTCCAGCTTTGCACCGGGTAACTCTTTACCGTTGGTGACATCCTGTTTGGAGATGTTCACCGTAGTGCGCAAATTGGTGTTTGTGCCATCCACTACCTGCCATGCCACTTCTTGACCGGCATAGGTGAACTCGACCTCGATGGGGCTGTTATCAAGAAGATACCCAGCAGGGGCGGTGATTTCGACAATGCGGTATTTACCGCTATTGCCGGAGTCCGGATAGGTTTCGGCGCGAATGGGCACATCCACATCAAACCAAGTAAAACCGCTGTCGTTGGTTGGGTCACTGGTTGCCAGCTTTGCACCGGCGTCCACCAGCTTCGTGCCATCTGCTGCGAAAATATCGTCCACCGTGTACAGTTCATACACAGCACCGGGCAGATAGGTCAGTGTTTCGCGGTCCTGCTTATAAATGCCAACGCCGATTTTGCTGACCTTGTCATCGGGCTTTTCGGGAACCGGCAGCACACGCACATTTTCAAAGACAAGGATCTGTGCGGTCTTATGGGCATCCGAAGCATCTTTAACATTGACAATGCCGTATGAACACTCTTTGTCGCCATCCTGCTCGTGGCTGACGATGGTTTTCGCCAGCACAATATCATTGCGCTGGTTGTCCCAGCCGAATTCCACACTATAGCTCTGCTGCGTCAGCACAAAGCCATAGGGTGCTTTGACCTCGGTGATCGTGTACTTGCCCAAAGGCAGGGTCACGGTCACTTCACCTTTGGTGCCGTCATGGGAGATGGTAAGGAAATCATAGGTGGCCTGTGTACGATTGGGGGCAAATTTCACCTCATCGACCTGACCTGCCGCACCTGTGGTAACAGTGGCAACAAGGTCACCATCCTTATACCAATAAGTGCCCTGACGGTCGAGCGTGGCAATATCGCCGTCCGCGTGGATTTCGTAGGTTGCCCCTGCCAAATTATCCTGCGTGTAGATGAACTGCACGTCTTTGTAATCGGTCAGGACATTGCCCAGCTTACGGATGGTCAACTGTCCGAGGGTTTCATGGTTGAAATACTTTTCTTCTACAATGTACTCGTCCATGTCATTGGTGGCGTTGCCCACGACCTGCCAGACACGCTCGGAAGTGATTTCAAATTCTACAGAGTAGGCAGGATCATTGTAGTAGCCTTCGGGACCTTGCAATTCCTCAATGAAATAGCGACCAAGCGGCAGCTTTTCAGGCGTTTTCATCAGGCCATCCGCATCGGTGTAGAACACATCGGTTTTCTTGGTGGCGCTGCCGCTGGCAGGATCAATCATCGAGATACGGGTCTTGTTGCCTTTATCATCCAATATGTACAGTGCAAAAGCAGTGTTCGCAATCTTGACCGCCTTGCCAGTTTCGGTATCGGTCTTGACGATCTGCAAGTAACCTTCCAGTTCTTCATCCAACACGTTATAGGTCATGTAGTTGTTGGTGGCGGTGGTGACGCTGCCGGCAGGAACCGTAAAACGGCTCTGCGGGCTGTCCTTGCTGACCGTTACGATAAAGGGATCACATTGGAAAACGTCCTTGGGGATCGTAGTCTCGACAACAAGGTACTGCCCATACGGAAGTCCCTCAATGCGGATGACACCTTCCTCGTTCGTATACAGTTCTGTCAACCGGTACTCTGCATCCTGATCAGTGGGAACCCAACCATTGCCTTTGCCGTTGGCGTAGTCACCATCTGCGGTCAGGGTGGCATTGTAGGCTTCTACCGTGGCAGCGTTGCTCTCATACATATTGGCAACAGCCTGCCCCTCGGCAGTGAAATCGTACTTGAGCGTCAAATTATCGTAGTTATCTTTGCGGTAAACGTCCAAAATACTTTGTGCATTGTAGCTGCCATCCGGGTTCTGCTTGAACTGTGCAGCCTTGCTCAGCTTGGAAATGCGATAGACGGTAAAGCCCGCACCCTCCAGCTTCAGCGCCGGGGAGGGCTGACCTGTGGTAGAAACCAGCTTATTCAGCGAGAAGCTGGATTTGAGGACTTCATCTTGGCTTTCCTGCTCAGCGCTGATATGGTAGCTGGATTCATCTGCATAGGTCAGTGTTTTGTAGTGGTTGACCTCATCGCAGAGATACCCGGTGGCATAGGAAAGATAATAGCCATCCCATGCCTTGCTGCCGTCCAGCTTGCGGCTTTCAGCTACGGCAGAGTACTGATTCTTATAGAGGTAGTCGGTGTATTCGTTATTCTTCCGAACCAAATCACTGTATTTGCCGGTGCGCTCCAGCTTTTTATTCAGCTGCGGGTATTTGCCGGTCGTATACAGTTTGCCGTTGCCGTCAATAGGCAGCACCAAACCTGTGGCACGCTCGACAAGGTAGTAGCGTCCCATATATAGGTTGGAAAAAGCAAGTTTCCCGTCCTTGATGGCAGCAGAGGCAACCAGTCTGTCTTTCTGCAAAATGGGCAGGTAATCGGTATCCCAGCCACCGTTGGTAAGCACAGTGGTGTGCCAGATGGGGTTACCGTTGGCATCCAAAATTTTGGAATAATCCACTGTGCCGGTGACGCCATCCGGGTGTGCGATGGTATCCGCTGCATACAGGTCGTAGACGGCTCCCTCCAAGGTGGTATCACCGTTGCTGCCCGCAGCCAGATACCGCGCTGCATCCAAATCGACTTTGGTCAGCAAAATACTGCCGAGAACGCGGTCGTTCTGCACCTTATCGGCATCCGCGTGCATGGTGTAGGATTTTTCATTGTTGGCACTACCTGTAGGGTCAGTCTCATAAGTCTTATCCGCCACACGGTCGCCAAACGTAATCGTGACGATGGCCTCACCGGTGTCGATCAGAGTGCAGCCGTTGTTGGTGGTGGTAATATCGGCATTATAGTCTGCATTGCCGAGCCAAAGAGTTTGCCCATCCAGCGCCTTGGTGATTTCAAAGGCATAGGCCCGCTTGCCCAAAACGGAACCTGCCGCACCGGGGTTCGTTACATCCGTCCAGTCGCCATAGTAGCCACTGGGGGCACGGCTCTCCACAACCACAAAACGGCCCTCGTTGCGCTGAGTATAGTAGATGTTATCCGAACCGTTGGCATAGCTGCTATGGTTGATGACTTTGTAGGTGCCGTCCGGCTGGCGCTCCACCGCATACTGGTTATAGCCACCTGCGGGAATATAGCGCTGGAGCACGGTATCCCATTCATAAATCTTGAACGCTGCATCACCCTTGATACGCTGTTTGGTCTCGCTGTCGATTTTGTCGATGGCAACTTTGACGGACCACTCGTCGTTTTTCATGAGGTAATCGTTGCTGCTGTTGGCGGGCACGGTGATGGACTGGCTGCTGCCAAAATCACCGCCGAAAGCATCAAAGCCGTGGGGCACCGTTACCTCGTTGTAGGAGAATTTCAGGTTGTCAAAGTAGTTATGGGCAGCAGAAAGTGCAGCTTCAATTTCCCCGTTGACCTGACCTTCGCAGGCGCTCTGTGCAGCAGACTGTGCGGCGGATGCCTGTGCATCGGCGTCCTGCTCACTGTTGGCGGTAATGCTGCCGCTCTGGGAGGCCGACTTGCTGACGCTGAAATGCACCGTCCATGTTACAGAACCATCGCCGCCGTTCAGGTGGTAATTGTCATCTGCCGTATGTCCGCTGGTCGTGACGGACTGCATCCCATCCGGTGTAATTGTCCAGCTGCCGCCGTCAATGTCGGCAGGGATGCCATCAAGGATCGGTGCAATTTCAATGCCTGCGCCATCCACTTTTTCCAATGTGTCCAGTTGGATTTTGTCGGTATTGACCGTATAGGAAAAATCCAAGGACTCGCTGCGCTCATAGCTGGCGCTCCACGGCTTATCCACCGATTCGCCACCGGTTTCAAAGCCGGGAATCTCGCTGTCGCCGCTAAGCACAACCGGGGTATAGTTCAGAACCACAAAGCGCTGCCATGCAGCATTGCTGGGCGTATACAGCGTGCCCACATACACAGTCTTGCCGGTCGGTGCCGCATAGGCTTCCGGTGCATTGACGATCTCGGCAGCGATGCTGTCAGGATACTGTTCTGCCTGCCAAGACAGCAGTGCGAGGTAACTGTCTGTTGCGTTATCTGCTGCATCTAAGGCAAGACTCGCAACCGCAGGTGCACCGTTATTGAAGCCTTTCGACCACAAAGTGGCCTGATCCGGCACCCAGCCTTTGTTGAAGTATTCAGCTTCGACCCACACCTGACCGGCGGGGGTATAATTGGCTACCGGTGGGTATTTGTTCTTATAGGTGGCACCGGGTCCCCATGCCCACTTGCCGCGATCACCGCAGAGGGCAGGCTGACCGCCCAGATAGTTCATCCAACCAACCGATGTATTCACGCACTGGGTAACCTGCAATCCGGCGTAAGTTGCAATACCTTCATCCGCCGAACACATTGCAACCTGCGTTTCCTGTGCAAAGCGATCCTGCAAAATACCCGGCACCGGTGCGGAATCGTCCAGCGTAACATGGACGGTTTTCGTCAGTGTCTGCGTTGCATCCGTGTAAGTCATGGTGACGCTGAAATCCTCACTGGCTTTCACAAAGATACCCGCCACGCTTGCGGAAATTTCAGAGAATTCATAATGCAACTGGCTCTGGCGTTCTTCTTCGGTTGCGGGGGTCAAATCGCCGCTGGTAAAGCTATATCCCAGCAGCTCGACGTTATCGGGCAGCGTAATGTCCGCGCTGCTGCCGCTGGCGGGGTACATAACCTGCATACTGATAGGCACGATGGCGTAGTCCTCGCCATCCATGTGCGGGAACGCAGCAGTCGTGCTGTCCGCATCCAGAAGTGCAGCATCAAGCGCCACCTGCTGGAAAGAATCATCACTGACGCTGCTGTAATCTTCATTGCCCCAGCCCTCAATGCTGATTTTGGTTTCACCAACCAGTACCGGTAGGCCATAGGAATCCAGATAATATCCGGTCGGCTCCTGCGTCAAGCTGGGGTACATCTTATGCCAGATTTCGTACAGTTCGTCACTGCCGCCAGTGTCGCCCTCGGTTTCAGGTTCCTGTTGTGGAGCATCCTCGTCCGGGGATTCATCGGCTGTTTCCGGGGTTGCGGTACTGTTGGCATCGCTTTCGGATTTTGCTTCCTGCGTTGCCGCCTGTTCCGGCGTTGCGCTGTCCTCCGCCAGTGCCCCATAGGGGAGCATACCGCAGCACATCATCGCCGCCATGCAAAGGGCTGTAACGCGCTGCCTCATTTTGAATTTGTGATTCATTGCACACAAGTCCTTTCTTTGTCAAAATTCATCTATATAAAAACAGCGCCTGTGGGTACAGACGCTGGAAAGCCAATAAAAAGTCCCGGCATTGCTGCCGGGAAAAGCTATTATACGAATTGTCACTTAGTAGGAAAAGTAGCTGAGAAACTGCGGAAGTTCTGCTTCCGGCAGTGTTTCCATGATTCTCAGCGCCATATACTCCGGGCGACTGATTGCAGGCAGGAACTGCCGCGCATAGACTTTGCCTACGCGGGCACTGCCGACATCACGGATCATCCCTTTTTCGCTTAGTTTCCTCATCAGAGGGTAAATCGTTCGCGGATGCCACGAACCTTTGTATTGCTCGGTGATCTGGCCTAGAACCTGCTGCCCTGTAATGGGGTGCCCGGCGTTCCAGATAATCTGCATAACTTTCATTTCGGACTCGTTCAGCCTTGTCTTTTTTCGTTCCATGTTTATGACCTCACTGAAAAGTTACTGCCCAATAGGTATACTGTCCTGCTTCCGTGCTGCAAAACCAGCATCCGATTCCCATGCTGGAATAGTTGGGCGACACGATGCTGGCGTAGTGGTCGGGGCTGCTTTGCCATGCAGCACAAACGCTGCTTGCGGATGCAAACGGACCGGCTGCAATGATTTCACCGCAGACGGCACCGGAATGGTCAAACGAGCCACCAGATGCAAAACTATCACAACGGGAGTTTGCAATAGAACTTAAGCCACCATCTACGGTCAGCGCAGGCAGACCAGCCGCGGCGCGCATGGCGTTGATATTTTCCGCTACCGCCCAGTAAGCCGAATCGGAACTGTCAATGCTCCACCACTCGTCAGTCCCTGCTGCAAGGTCAAACGGAACTGCACCATAGCTCATGGATACTTGCTGCGATGCCTCCGCCTGCTGCACAGGTGCAGCGGTTGCGGCAGGAGCCTCAGTAGGAGCTGGGGTAGGTTTCGCAGTCGGGGCTGCGGTGGGGGTCGGTGTTGCGGTAGGCTCTGCCGTTGGTACCGGCGTCGGATCAGGCGTTGGCGCAGGAGTGGCAGTCGGCGTTGCTCCACTGCTGGTTTCCGGCGTGACCTCCACCAGCACAATGGTTTCGGGGGTCTCAAGGGTTGTCGGCTGCTGCGCGGCGCATCCGCATAGGGCAGCAACCATAAGGGTCAAAATCAACATAGAGTTTTTCATTCGATTCCTCACAATCTATAAAGGTAAGTGTACAGCGCGGACGCGGCGCAAATCAGGAGATTGCCCGCCCACATAAGCAACTGTGGCAGCGCAATCGGGCTGATCAGGAATGCAACGGCGGCAGAAGCTGCTGCTTCCCCATAGCAGCCATCCAGCAGCGCCAGCATAGCAGCAACACCGCCGAGGAGAGACAACAACCCGCCAAAGGCTCCCACAACTCCGTACAGGAGATTGAGGAGAAAGCCCGCAGCAAAGAGCACCAGCACGACCGGCACCGCAAGGATTCTGAGAATCCAGAGTAAAGCGACATTTTTTCTAAGTTGAATCAGCATAATTTCCACCTCCACCCTCATCATACAGGAATGATTTTATTTTGCAAGGCTGTCGATTTACCGTTCCAATTCATCATCCGATTGAATCAGTGCATCTTCCGGTTCTTCTTCCAATTCTTCCGCTTCGCCCTCAATGATGGGTGCATCATTGCCCACATTCAGCAGGGCATCCAGCTCGGCAAGGCGGGCACTTTTATCGCTCAGTTCCTGCTCCTGCAAGAACGGTTGCTTCAGTTCTTCCTCTGCATTGGTAAGCTGTTTTGTAAGCTGTTCCAGACTGCCATGCAGTCGGTTCAGATCCTGTGGCAGAGCAGAAACTACATTTTGGAAGCGAATCATGTTGCCGGCAGCATCATTACCCAGTTCTGTCGTGTGCGTTGCCTCGCCAACAAGGTGGGCATGGAATACCTTTTCCAGCGGTTTATATTCGACTGTGATTTCAAAGCCTGCATAGTGACCTACCGGCACAGGTTTCGTTGCCCGCACTGCTGCACCGACAAGCCCCAGCAGCGCCTTACCTGCATCCTCGCGCTTATCGTAGGTTTTCCCGTCCAACTCGATAGAAAAGATGAGCTTTTTATCGGCATCATAAGACTGGTGTTCTTTTGCTGTCTGAATATCCTGCTCAAATGCACGGATTCGATGCTCGGTTCCTTTGATTTGGCGCGGGAAAGCCACGGCTATCGCATCTTCCAATCGGTAATGCTGGCTGGTGTAGGCAGCTTTCAGGGTCCGCAGCCGCGCCACTTGAATGTCCAAGTCCATCTTTTCCTTGATCAAGGGGTTACCCGCTGCCAAAGCTTTGATTTCGGCATAGGTGAGCGCAGCTTCGTCCAGATCCTCGCAGCTGCGGGCTGGGGATTTTGACGTCATAATCTGCGAAATAAACTTCTGTTTATTCTCGACAAGCTGCCAGCTGTACGAATCAAAAGTTGACTCTGTAACGTAAATAAATATGGAAACTTCCTTGTTCAGGTTGCCTTGGCGGACCATGCGTCCGTTGCGCTGGGCAATATCAGCAGGTCGCCATGGGCAGTCCAGATGGTGCAACGCAATAAGCCGGGTCTGTACGTTGGTACCAGCGCCCATCTTCTGGGTGCTGCCCATCAGGACGCGCACAGTGCCATTTCTGACTTTTCCAAATAGTTCAGCTTTTTTTGTTTCGGTATCCGCATCATGGATGAACTGCACTTCCTCTTTGGGGATGCCCTTGGCAACCAGCTTATCGCGCACATCGTTGTATACGTCAAAGCCGTCCTCCTTGGGGGTGCTGAGGTCGCAGAAAATCATCTGAGTGGAGCGCTGCTCCTTGGTCTTTTCCCAGATTTCATATACCTTATCCACACAGGCGTTGGCCTTGCTGCCGGGGTCATCCGGCAATAAAGGGTTCATGAGCCGCTGGTCCAGTGCAAGCTTTCTGCCGTCATTGGTGATGCGCAGCATATTATCTTCCGTGGGCTGCACTTTTCCGCTTCGGACCTTTTCGGCGCGGTCTGCCAAGCCTTTGACCATTCTTTTCTGGACTTCACTTGGCTGTAACACCACATTGGTGGGCTTGCCGCCCACCAGTTCCGGCACCGGCAAATGCAGCATATCGGCGGTCTGAATGTCCGCAGACATCTTAAAAAGGCTCATCAGTTCCGGCAGATTATAAAATCGCGCGAATCTGGTTTTTGTGCGGTATCCTGTACCAGTTGGGTTAAGCTCAATCGCTGTAATGCTTTCCCCAAAGGTCGATGCCCACGAATCGAAGTTGAGCAAGCCCTCTTTTTCCAACAAGCCCCTTTGCAGATAGCGCATTATGACGTACATTTCCGTCATGGAGTTAGATATGGGTGTACCGGTCGCAAACACGATACCATGTCCGCCGGTCACTTCGTCCAGATACATGCACTTCATCAGCATATCACTGCTTTTCTGGCTTTCTGTCTGGGAAATGCCCGCAACATTGCGCATTTTGGTGGCAATCATGGCGTTTTTGAAATAATGTGCCTCATCCACCATCAGGCTGTCAACGCCCAGATCCTCAAAGGTGACGACGTCATCCTTGCGCTGCTGGTCGTTGAGCTTGTCCAGCTTTTTCTTGAGCTGCTTCCGTGTCCTCTCCATCTGTTTGATGGTGAAATTCTCAGCACGAGAGCTTTTCAAAAGTGCGATTTGGTCAATGACGTCATCAATCTGCCTTTGCAGGTACATATGCTGGCGTTCTGCCGAAAGCGGGATTTTTTCGAACTGACTGTGCCCGATAACGATGATGTCATAGTTGCCGGTCGCAATGCGGGCGCAGAATTTCTTGCGGTTTTCCTTTTTGAAATCTGTTTTCTTTGCTACCAGAATTTCAGCGTTTGGATAGAGCAGGAGCGCTTCGGATGCCATCTGCTCGGTCAAATGGTTGGGAACCACGATCAGCGTTTTACTGCAAAGCCCCAGTCGTTTCTTCTCCATGGCACTGGCCACCATTTCATACGTCTTGCCCGCACCCACTTCGTGCGCCAACAGGACATTGTTGCCGTACAGCACATGGGCAATGGCGTTCAACTGGTGCGGGCGAAGGGTGATTTCCGGGTTCATGCCCGGAAATTTCAGGTGACTGCCATCGTACTCGCGGGGACGCAGCGCGTTAAATTTTTCATTGTAGATGGCGACCAATCGCTGGCGGCGTTCCGGCTCCTTGAAAATCCAGTCTTGGAACTGCTCACAAATCTGGCGCTGCTTTTCCTGTGCAGCCTGCGTTGCCTCCTTATTCAGCACCCAAGAAACGCTTCCGTCCGCAGCTGTAACTTTATCCCGAATTTGCGTAGAGCGCAGGTTCAGGGCGTTCTCCGCAATCAGGTAGGCATTGGCGCGGTTCGTACCGTAGGTCACCGTTGCTTTGATATTGCCGTCACCAAATTTCTTGTTGGTAATGGCCCAGCTGCCGGTATACGCAGCGAATTCCACTTTGACCATCCGCCGCGTATAGTAAGGCGCATCCAGCAGTTCCTCTAAGAACTGCTGCACATACTCTGCGGGAATCCAAGTAGCGCCAAGGCGGACGCTGATCTCGCTGGCTTCCAGGTCCTTGGGCTGTACTTTTTCAAGTGCTGCCACATTGACTTGAAATTGAGGATCATTCGTCGCCACCGCTTTTGCTGCCTGCAATTTTTCACGGACGTTCCCGGACAGGTATTCATCCGCAGGCAGGTAGATGGGATTTCCATTGGTATCGACTTTTACCGGGTCACGGAAGATAATGCCTGTAAGATCATTGATGATGGCTTCTGTGGTTTTTCCGGTCAGCTTGGACATATACCCCAAGTCAACGTGTCCCTGCTCGGAGAGACTGAGCGCCAGTGATTCTTCTGCGGTATCCACATGGTCTACTGCCTGTGCGGGGCGGATCGTCCGTTTGGTGAACATATCCGTCTTGCCCTTGAAGTTTCCCTCATCGTCCAGATCTTCCAAGGAGCAGAGCAGGAAGTAGCCGGAATCCTCGCGGAATGCGGATGCCGTGCCACGGCTGTTGATAAGCCCATATTTCTTGCGGTAAGCATCGTATTGGTCGTTCAGACGGGCTTGCAGCTTTTGAATATACTCATCCGGAAAGTTTTCCAACTGGGCATCGATCAGCTCACGGCAGGTATCCCGCAGGGGCACCAGTGCGCGGATGCGGGCTAACGCGGTCTCTCCGCCCTTTACCACACGCATCTTGGAATTTTCGCGGTAGTAAATGACGTCATCCTTTACCGTATAACTGAAATTGCGCACATTGGGGTCCGCATCAATGGTGCCGCTTTCTTCTTCGGCATATTCCTGTTCGTCCACCAATGTGTACTCGGCGTGTAGGGTAGAAAGCGCTGCATCCAGTTGCTCCGCCAGCGGGCTTTGCTCATTCGGCACACAAGTAGAGCGCATTCCATAGGGACCACTGACCATCTGCATTTCACCGCAGACCATTTCTGGGTGGTCGATGAAATACTGGTTCAGCGGGATTCCGTTTTCTGTTTCTCCAACATGTATCCACGGTGCGTCCTGCTCCAAGACTCTGCCGCGTTTTTGCAGAAACAGAATGTCGGAGGTCACTTCCGTACCGGCATTGCTCTTGAACGTGGTGTTGGGCAGACGTACTGCGCCGATCAGGTCACACCGGGCTGCGAGATATTGGCGCACGTCCTCGGACTTTTTATCCAGTGTACCGGAAGTGGTGATGAACGCCATAACGCCGCCGACACGCAGTTTATCTACCGTCTTGGCTAGAAAGTAATCGTGAATTTGGAAGTGCAGCTTATCATACCGGCGGTCGCTGACTTGATACTGTCCAAACGGCACATTGCCGATGGCGAGGTCAAAGAAGTTGTCTGGCAGGTCGGCTTTTTCATACCCTGTAATTTGAATTTTTGCTTTCTGGTAAAGCTGCTGCGCAATGCGCCCGGACAGGCTATCCAGCTCCACGCCGTACAGCTTGGCATTGTGGGTATCGAATTTGCTGTGCCGATGGCCGAAGAACGCGCCGACACCCATACTGGGTTCCAGCACATTGCCGCCCACACAGCCGATATGCTCCAAGGCACGATACATAGCATGAATGACCGCAGGCGGTGTGTAAAAGGCAGTCAGCGTGGATTCCCGCGCAGCGGCGTATTCGTCCTCTGTCAGTAGGGTTTTCAGCTGCTCGTACTCGGTATGCCAGTTATCCTTGCTGGGGTCAAAGGCATCTGCCAAACCGCCCCAGCCAAGATAGCCAGCCAGAATGTCCTGTTCCTGCTCGGTTGCGGGGGCACCACCGGATGCCATGCGCTGCTCGATTTCTTTCAGCGTGCGGATGGCCTGCACATTGGCAGCGAACTTTGCTTTCGGACCTTCCGGCACGGCAGGTTCATACGGTGCAAGGTAGTTCGTGCGATCATACTCGGCAGGTTCCTCACGCGCAGCAAGGCGGTCTACATCCTGCATGACCTGCGATACAAAGGTGGATTTCTCCGGTTCGTCTGCGCTGATTTCGGGTTCCTGTTCCTCGATTTCGTTGATGTCCACTTCCATCAGGGAATCAAAATCGAGTATTGAGAGAAATTTTCTGTTCATTTCTTCCAAAGAAGAAAACTTCTCTTGTGCGTACAGGGTATCATCCACAAACTTGCTGATCGTGCAATGTTCCAAATCCGCGTTGACCTGAATCGTATGCTGCTCGTCCTCGGTGGTGGTGTAGCCAAGGCCGATTTGGGTAAGGTCGGAGAAATCCGGCTCTGTGATTTCAAACTCATCCTTGAGATAGTCCTCGATATAGGAGAGAGCCTGTTCACGCTGCTCCTGCACCAAAGATTCACGCTGCTGCTCCGATAACACCATGCCGCCGTTGCGGGGATTGGCGTCCAGCAGTTGTTGGAACTGTTCTCGGCTGACGGCGCGGCCTACCAGCGGAAAGTCTTCATTGCGCAGGTGAACATCAAATTGTCCGAAGCTCTCTACTGTAAACCGCTGGTCATTTTCAAGGTAAACGGTACTGCCCACTTCGCAGACAGGTTTCTGGTCAGGGATGGGCGGCGGCAGGGGCTTCGACTCTGTCTGCCTGTTTATCCATGCAGGCATCTTCTCGCGCTCTGCATCCGTCAGGTAGCGGTCCATTCGGACAAGATATTCCAGCCGCTTGCCGACATCCTTCCACTTAAGCTTTTTCTCATACCGCAGGTCATCCTTGAAATCGTAAAGGATGCTGAATCCTTTACCGTCAAAGTTCACGAAGCCGCTTCCACCGTCAGCAAACGTCCAAGAGAAACCACCAATGCCGTACTCTTTTTTGAGGAAAGCAACGGTTTCCTTTTCCGTTTTCTCCTGCTGGAAATGGTTGTAGATGCGGTACTTGCCGCCCTCAAAGACACTGCCTCTTGTAATGATGACGTTCACATCATCTTCCGTTATGTGACTGCCATCGTCCGGCTGGGGTTCTTTGTAATGGTAAGTGGGCAGGGCTGCTTTGATTTTTTCGTCCTGTTCTTCCTCGGAATAGATGTCGTCCACTTCCAACGTGCCCACTTCATCGCCGCGAGAAGCCATTTTCCGGCAGGTCAAAGGACAGCTGCTCGTCCTGACTGATAGCTTTTTTCGGGTCAATGGCTGCGATAAGTTCGTGGTTATCGACCAGTGCGGAGATGGCAGCAGTAACGCTGTGCCACGACAGATGCGATTCCGCGCTGCGGGTCAGGTAGGACCCCTGCCAGACAAGCAGACCATTGCTTTCTTTATAGAATCCAACGCGGGTATCATCTTCCAGCAGAAGCTCCGTAAACACGACCTTGTAACTATCGCGGATATACCGCAGCCGGTCGATCAGCAGCGGTGTTTTACTGAAAAAGGAAAGGATGTCCGTATTGGAAGCGCGCGAGGTCGTGTCTGCTTTCAGCAGGGACGGCAGCAGTCCTGCCGGAAATTCGGGCAAAGAAAAAGCGGAGGGCGATGGTTCGCTCTCCGCAGCTGCGGGTTCTTCCGTTATACTTCGTACAGCATCGGAAGGATCATTTCCTCCGCCTGCTGCTTCAGGCTGTTGCACATCTGCGCCCAGCCCAGCGGGTTTGTCTTGCGGTCGGGCATCTGCGCTTTCTGCATCAGGTCGTGCAGCGTCTTGTCCACCATCTGCTGTGCGTCCAGCCCCATCTTGCGGCAGCTCGGCAGCAGCGTTCCCTCCAGCATCATCTGGTCGCACAGGTTCGGCTCGTTCTGTTCCAAGTAGTCCAGCCGCATCCTGCCGTACCGGTTCAGGTTGGTTTTCTTGGCTTTCGGCAAGCTCAGGTTCGGAATCTGATAGCCCTTCACGTTCGTGTACATCATCTGTGACAGCCTCCTCTCGACTGGTCGTTTGTGTGGGTGATTGAGTATCTGTATTATGCACTGGTTCAGCCTGAATTGCAACACTGTCGCGGGCAAGCTGCATAACTTCGTGCCCCAGTTCATCCAGCAAAGGTTCTGCTGCTGCCTGCACATAGCCGCCCAAGCAGAGGGAGATTCGGCTGGTATCAAACTGGGTGACATTCTGGAAAGCCGGGAAATCTTCTTCCTGCACCGGGATACCCAAACGGATGCAGATCATGTACAGGGTGCTTTGTGCAGCAACTTCCTGCAAGATGAACCGCTGATCTTCCGGGTGGCTCCAATTCAGTGCGCTGTCCTCAATGGATGTCGCCAATACGCGGTTGGCGCGGTCGGACAGGGATACAACTTGTTCGGTTGCCCGATCCATTAAGCTGCCCACGGAGTTGACCTGCATAAGAAGTGGCCGGATGGCATCTGTCACTTCCCACGGGGCAGCAGCTTTGTCACCAGTAAGAACCGTGTCTGTCATGGAGAACACTCGTTTGGCAGTGGGTACACCCTGATGGCGTTGCAGAATAATGATGCTTTTACTCCCGTACATGACCTTGCGGTGTGCCTGTTCATTCCAGTATTTCATGGTAGCGCAGGCGGTGGCATCGGGGCGCTGGGCGTGGATCAGCAGCTGGTTGAGGTAGGTGGTGTGGTAGTTATGCGCTGCCGTATACAAGAACCGCCGCCAGTTTTCCGGTGAGGCTGTGACCTGTGTAGCGGTCTGCTGTGCCAGTTGGAAAATATCTTGTGGATTTGGCATTGCTTCACCTTTCCGGTTCGTCCTGAACCTGTTCTTTTTGGCGCTGGGCTTCGACTTCATGCAGTTCCGGCAGTAGGTGGCTCACATCCTTGAAGCCAATACTGTCCACATAGTAGGCAGTCTCTTTTCCGTTTTTCGTTGTGACCACAATATCACTGGTCGAAAGAGAACACCTATGATAGCGCAGCGGACGATTCGGGGCATTGAACTCCTGAAAGCATCTGTCCAAATCGTAGTCCGCAGGGAGATTTGCTATATAGACGCTGCTGTAATCGGCTGCATGGATGCGGCTTTTGGAATAGGCATAATTCATAAAGCGATATTCGCAGCCGCCCTTTGTAATTTGATAGATTTGGAGTTTATCCAGATTGTCTCCCGGCTGAGGGTGTTCAGGGGCAACATAGCAGCCGGTTCGAAAGTTGTCCTCTGCATATTGCTGGATATGGCAACCATAGTGCCCGACATAGGCATGGGTTACGTCAATGTTCTTTACCGCTCTGAGCCATTTGGTTCCGTCCGCATTTGTCTCAATCACGCGCTGACCGTCACGCACCTGAAATAGTTCCCGCCCATCTCGGTTCAAGAACCGCGTGAATTGCAAACTGCTGCATAGCTCATGTGCGTAAAGCCATTCTGTAATGTGCATATCCTTTTCAACTTGTACCCATGTATAACCATCCCGCTGGGTATAGGTATGCGGGCGGACCCTGTCCACGCCGATTGCTTCTACAAGTTTCTTAGCCATTTGGGGGATTTGTGCATCACTACCGTCTGCGTAGGGGCCGCGATAGTCATCGCACAGGTAATTGACGCCATTTCGCACCTGTATGATTGCAACCGCTCCGTCCGGATTCTGACGATCAACACCTACCACCAATCGTTCATAAGGGAATCTTGCCCGTTCATTCCAAGTACATTCGTTGTTATAGGGCATTTCACGCAGTTGGTGATAACACTTTTCCAAATCTGCGATATTATCAAAGAATTCCGTTGGCGTTTGCTTTTCAAATTGTTCCGGGAACGCACGGGCCATAGCATCCGGAATCAAGTAATACCGATACTCTGCCATATCAGCGTTCCTCCTCATGTGCTTGCTCATGAGCCATCTGTCGAAAATAGTTTTCCAGAATTTTCAAGATGCGGTTTTCCATCTGCTGCTTTGTGCAGCCGGTCGGAAAATACTGCACCACCTTGCTGACGTTGATGTTCAGCACCGGTTCACGCGGCGCAACGCTCGGTTTCTGCGCCGACATAATTTCTTCCAACTTGTCCGGTGTCAGGGTTCTTTCTTTGCTGGCTGCTTTCAATTTCTGTGCTTGCGAGAGGGATGGGGTGCAGTCCTGTGCTTCAGCATAATCGAGGAAACTCTGCTGCTCGTCCGGGGTCAGGTAGGAAAGTTCAACTGCGGGGTTGAATTTCAGGGTGCCACTGTCCACTTTCTTTTGCAGGGCGGGGACAAGACTGTTCAGCCGGATGTACCTCTTAACCTGTGTTTGAGTGTCCTGTACACCAGCAGCAACTTTTTCTGCCGCTGTCAACTTCGGACCAACTTGGTCCGAAGTTAAATCAGTACGTCTGCCCTGATGTTTTACCGCCTCTAAGCGCATAGCATACGCTCGTGCCTTTTCCATCGGGCTGATATGTTCCCGCTGGATATTGGCATCCACCATGTCGATGATGGCTTGGTCGTCATCAACATCCCGCACCTGCACCTTGATTTTATCCAGCCCTGCAAGCTGCGCTGCATGAAAGCGCCGGTGCCCGGAGATGATTTCATAGCCACCCTCGGCGCGGGGGCGCACGGTCAGGTTTGTAAGTACGCCGTTTTCCTTGATGCTGTCCACCAATTTCTGCATATCTTCATCGTCACGCACCTCAAAAGGATGATTGACGAAAGGATGCAGCTCGGAAAGCGACACTTCCGTAACAAGGTCGCCGCTTTCCCGTTGGCGGTCAGCCTCTGAGGAAAACATATCAGCGATCGCGGGCATCTTCATCGCGTTCATAAACTTGTTCTTCGCGGCCATGACCTAATACCTCCTGCGTAAAATCAACGTATGCTCTTGCGCTGCTGCTTTTGGGTTCGTACAGGATAGTGGGTGCTGCAAACGCCTGACTTTCCTGCACTTTGACGTTATAGGGGATCTCCGTAGTAAATACACGGAGCGTTCTCCCATACTTGGCGCGGACGTCATGGGCATAATGCTCTGAGACTTTCGTATGCTGGGTCATCGTCAGCAAAACGCCCCTGATATGCAGTCCGGGGTTGATTTTGCGCTGCACGCTGGAAATCGAATTTGTCAGCTGCGACATACCAACCACCGAGAACGGCTGCGCCTGCATCGGGATGATGACCTCGTTGGCAGCGGACAGCGCATTTGTCAGCAGCAGCCCGACAGAGGGTGAGCAATCAATGATGCAGTAATCATACTGGCTGCTGTACTGTTCCAGACAGGTTTTCAGCAGCACCTCGCGGCACATCATGGTGCCCATTGCCAGCTCAAAGCTGGCCAGCCGGAGATTGGATGGAATGAAATCCACCTGTGGTGCAGTGTCATCCGTGCGCCTGCTCTGATAAACGCACTCTCTGTGGGAGAGGGGCTTTTCATAGGCAACCTTCATCAGAAGCTCTGTGATTGTCTGTTCAAGGTCCTGCTCAGGCGGGATACCGCAGTAGCAAGACAGATTGCCCTGCGGGTCAAAGTCCACCATGAGTACGCGGTAGCCCTGCTGGGTAAGGGCAATGCCCAAGTTATACGCGGTAGTCGTTTTGCCCGTACCGCCCTTCTGGTTTGCGATAGCAATAGTTTTCATCTGGTTTCCTCCTGCAAAATATCATCCAAGCTGATACAGTGCTTTTGGTATTCCTGCGTGACCTGCACCAGCGTGTCGTTATAGTCCTTGCCGATAGGCGGCGGGCGGTCTTCCACGGTTTTGCCGCTGCCCTCCAAGTGCTTGATAATGTCCTGCGTTCTGGTTCTACCGGCTTCATCATTATCAAGGCACAGGACAATGTGGGTTATGTTCGGGTAGTATGTAAGAAACGCATCCAGTGCAGCGTAATCCGTACCGCCCAGCGCCAGATAGTGAATGCCGCGCCAATTTCCAGTGTGCTGCATAATTTTCAGCGAGGCACCCGACATGGCATCTATGGGCGCTTCGTACACTTCCACCGTGTCGGCAGCGGCAGCAGCTTCGATGTAGAACGGATATATCTTCTTGCTACCGGGAATATCGCGGCGAAACTGGATTTGCGAACAACCGCGCAAGCTGCCACCTTTGGGTTCACCGCTTCCATCGCGCCCGACAAATACGCAATTCGGATGATCCTTGAAGCTCGTCTGATACAGGATTCTTTTCTGCTTGCAGAACGTCAGAACATTGGGGTGGATGCAGCGCTTGCGCAAATAGGCAGTAGCTGCGTAGTTGTTTTTGTCAGGTCTCGGCAGCTTGAAATCCTTCGCCGGTTTCTTCTCGGCAGGGGGTGGGGGCGTTTTTACAGGTTGGAAAGAAGGACGGACACTGCCCTGTATCCGATTGATTTCCCGCACCGCTTCTACAAACGAAACGCCTTCAACCGCTATGAGATAGTTCAGCGCGGTGCGGCCGGTAGCTTTCGTTTTGAAGTACGTCCACGAACCATCCTCTGCAAAGGTCAACGAACTGTGCCCTTTGTGGCGGAATTGTCCGGGTCCTTCCGGTTTGAAGTTGCCCGGCTCACACAGCTGCATGTACTGGTACAGATTCATCTGCTTCGCTTGGGCGATTTCCTGCTCTGTTACACCGGGCATACTCTACCACCTTATTCTGTTTTCCTAACTGTAATTTATATTCTCAGTATCACTATAATCAGTCTAATTACTATCAGTATTAGTTCCGTGTGATTTTCAAGAATCCAGAAGTGTGAAAATCACATATCAAGAATCACCTTTTTCACAGCTCTTGTCATTTATCGTTGCTGCGAAGTTTTTTACATAAATTAAATTCGGTCTGCCAAGCCCCTGCCGCTTGCGTTCGATAAGCCCAGCCTGCTTTTCAAGTTCTACCATCAGGCGCGTGGCTTTCTGGTTGGCACAGTTCAGTGCATCCATGATTTCCTCCACGGTAAAGATGATGTAAACCTTGTTCTGGGCATCCAGCCATTGATTTTTCAGCGACAAACTCATTCGATCCAGTAAAATTCCATACAGCACCTTGGCATCGGTGGACAGTTCCCGGAAGTTTGGCTCTGTAAATAGAGCTTTGGGTATGCGGTAAAAAGAGAACTGCTCGGCTTGTGTGCCGTAAAAATATTCGTATTGCATCTCACTTCTCCTGCCAAAAATGGGTGCAGTTAAGAAAGCCTACAGAACTACGCTTCGTAAGCTATTACATATTGTATTTTTATTTATCTTTCTAGTTCTTCTTCGCGTTGTGGTCGCTGGCGGCTGGAGCGCTTGTGTTCCCAATTCCGCAACAGCGAAATGATGACATTCTGCATCTGCTGCGGTGTATAGCTGGATGGGAAGTACCGCTGCACATCAGACTGATTCAGGAAGAACTTTTGGCGCTGGTTCGGCTTTTCTTCTGTCAGTAGAGTATGCAGGTAATTTTCCGTCAGCGTTCCATTTCGGCTCATGTCCTTTAGTGTTCGTGACTGAACGAGGGATGGTGTGGCATCACACATATCCATTTCTTCTTTGAGCCACGTCTGGTGTTCTTCCGTCATGTAAGAGATTTCGACTGCTGGATTGAATGCGATACGACCGTCATCAACCATTTGCAGAATGGATGGAATCAGGTTAGTCAGGCGGATATAGCGTTGTACGGTTCTTGCGCTTTCCGAGGTGCTTTCTGCCACTGTTTTGTCTGCTCGGAAATTCGTGCCAACTTGACACGAATTTTTGCTTGGACGTCCTGCCGTTCTTTTTAGTGCTTCCATGCGCATTTTATAAGCAAATGCTTTCTCACTTGGCAACACGTGCTCGCGCTGAATATTGCTGTTGACCATCAGAATCGTTGCTTCATCATCGTCTATGTATTCAACTCTGGCGGGAATGCTTTCAATGCCGAGTTCCTTGCAAGCCTCCCACCGGCGATGTCCGCTTATCACTTCATAGCCGACACCAACCTTCGGTCTGACGGTGATGGGCGTAATGATGCCGCTCTCCGAAATACTGTCTACCAATTCACTGAATTCCAGATCATGGCGGACGTGGAACGGATGATTAGAAAAGGGATGCAATTTATTTATTGGAATAGTTTCCTCTTTGCTTGCTCTGTAAGCAGGTGATACTTTCTTCATCATGCTGCGTACTCCTGTGCGGTTATTTGATAGCTCTTAAGTACCCCGATTTGACCCCAAAAATGTACCCAAAAATCTTGTACTTTTTGCTTAAAATGTACCCAAAGGGCATTTTTGCATAAAAAAAGCCCCTAATCACTGTAGTACAGCGATTAGGGGCTTGCTATGATTTATAGAACGACCTCAACTGTCAGGTCTTTCCATTGCTTCGGCCAAAGCACGCAGCCACGCGAATTTCGACAAGAACGAGCCTTATCGTAATCCACATTTAATTGTAAAAATCTTCGTGACTTAAGCGCGGGGATTTTTAATTGCTGCCTGCGCGGCGGCCAGACGGGCGATGGGCACACGGAACGGAGAGCAGCTGACGTAGTCCAGGCCGACCTTGTGGCAGAACTCGACGCTGCTGGGGTCGCCGCCGTGCTCGCCGCAGATGCCAAGGCCCAGGTTGGGGTTGGCGGCGCGGCCGTCCTCGGCAGCCATCTTGACCAGGCGGCCAACGCCGGTCTGATCCAGATGCTGGAACGGATCACTCTCGTAGATCTTGGTATCGTAGTAAGCGGTCAGGAACTTGGCGGCATCGTCACGGCTGAAGCCGAAGGTCATCTGGGTCAGGTCGTTGGTGCCGAAGCTGAAGAAGTCCGCTTCCTTGGCGATCTCGCCGGCGGTCAGGGCCGCACGCGGGATCTCGATCATGGTGCCGATCTCGTACTTCATGTCAACACCGGCGTCCGCGATCAGCTTGTCCGCGGTCTTGACGACCACGTCCTTGACGTACTTCAGTTCCTTGACCTCGCCCACCAGAGGAATCATGATGTGCGGGGTGATCATCTTGCCGGTCTCGGCAGAGACTTTCAGCGCAGCCTTGATGACGGCGTTGGTCTGCATTTCGGCAATTTCGGGGTAGGTGACAGCCAGACGGCAGCCGCGGTGGCCCATCATGGGGTTGAACTCATGCAGGCTCTCGACAACGTTGGTCAGTTCTTCGGCGGTCATGCCCATATCCTTGGCCAGTTCCGCAATGTCCTCCGCCTTGGTGGGCAGGAACTCATGCAGCGGCGGGTCCAGATAACGGACGGTCATGGGACGGTCGCCCATGATCTTGTACATGGCGACGAAGTCGGCCTCCTGATACGGCTCGACCTTGGCCAGAGCAGCCTTGCGCTCCTCCACGGTACGGGCGCAGATCATCTCGCGCACAGCCTTGATGCGGTCCTCGGCAAAGAACATATGCTCGGTACGGCACAGACCGATGCCCTCGGCGCCCATATCGACGGCATTCTGCGCGTCGGTCGGGTTGTCGGCGTTGGTCAGGACCTTGAGCTGGCGAGCCTCGTCGGCCCAGCCCATGAAACGCTTGAAGTTGGCGTTCTCGGTGGAAGCAACGGTCGCGATCTGGCCCTGGTAGATGTTGCCGGTGGAGCCGTCGATGCTGATCCAGTCGCCTTCCTTGAATTCATGGCCGTTGATGCTGATGGTCTTGGCGTCGTAGTCAATGACAACATTGTTGTCGTTGCCGCAGCCGGAGACGCAGCAGGTGCCCATGCCGCGGGCAACGACGGCCGCGTGGCTGGTCATGCCGCCGCGGACGGTCAGGATGCCCTGAGAGACCTGCATGCCCACGATGTCCTCGGGGCTGGTCTCCAGACGGACCAGAACGACCTTCTTCCACTCGGCGTCCTTGACCTTCTCCTCGGCGTCCTCGGCGCTGAACACAACGCGGCCGCAGGCAGATCCCGGAGAAGCAGCCAGGCCCTTGCCGATGGCCTCAGCGGCCTTCAGCGCGGCGGCGTCGAACTGGGGATGCAGCAGGGTGTCGAGCTGCTTGGGCTCCACGCGCAGCACGGCTTCACGCTCGGTGATGACGCCCTCGTCCACCAGGTCGCAGGCGATCTGCAGGGCAGCCTGGGCGGTACGCTTGCCGTTACGGGTCTGCAGCATGAACAGCTTGCCGTCCTCGATGGTGAACTCCATATCCTGCATATCGCGGTAGTAGCTCTCCAGACGGTTGGCGATAGCGACGAACTGGTCGTAAACGTCGGGCATCTCCTCATGCAGCTTGCTGATTGGGGAAGGAGTACGGATGCCGGCGACGACGTCCTCGCCCTGGGCATTGATCAGGTACTCGCCCATCAGCTTCTTCTCGCCGGTGGCGGGGTTACGGGTGAAGGCGACGCCGGTGCCGGAACGCATGCCGGAGTTGCCGAACGCCATCTGCTGGACGTTGACGGCAGTGCCCCACTCGTAGGGGATCTCGTTCATCTTGCGGTAGACGTTGGCGCGGGGGTTGTCCCAGGAGCGGAAAACAGCCTTGACGGCGCCGATGAGCTGCTCTTTGGGGTCCTGCGGGAACTCGCTGCCCTGCTTCTCGCGGTAGATCTGCTTGAACTCCTTGACGAGTTCCTTCAGATCGTCGGCGTCCAGATCGACGTCCTGGGTCACGCCCTTGCGCTCCTTCATGGCGTCGATGCGCTCCTCAAAGAAGCTCTTGCCCAGCTCCATGACGACGTCGGAATACATCTGGATGAAGCGGCGGTAGCAGTCGTAAGCAAAGCGGGGGTTGTCGGTCTTTTTGGCCAGGCCTTCCACGGACTGGTCGTTCAGGCCCAGGTTCAGGATGGTATCCATCATGCCGGGCATGGACTGACGGGCGCCGGAACGGACAGAAACCAGCAGCGGGTTCTCGATGGAACCGAAGGTCTTGCCGGTCTGCTCTTCCAGGATGCCCATATATTTGAAGATGTCGGCCTTGATCTCCTCGTTGATCTCACGGTTGTCGGCATAGTACTGGGTGCAGGCTTCGGTGGTGATGGTGAAGCCCTGCGGGACCGGCATACCGGCGTGGGTCATCTCGGCCAGGCCGGCGCCCTTGCCACCCAGAATATTCTTCATGGTGGTCTGGTCGCCGCCGAAGGCGTCATGGCCCTCTTTGAACAGATACAAGAATTTCTTGCTCATACTAACCTCCCAAAAACGGTAGCGTGTTTTGCAGCACAACGGTTTCGTGTTTGCATAGTCCATTATAACAGACTGCAAAACGAATTTCCAGTGGATTGTTAAAAAACTGCTCAATACTTTGGCTGAAAAATAGCCAATTATTTCTCCACATGGTATTGCAATTTGCACAAAAATCAGGTAAAATATACTGGGCGGAAAGTTCGGAAAATCCACACTTTCGGCTCTTTTTGTTTTTTCTTGCGGAATTCCCGTTTGCGGCTTGCGAAATCGCGCCCGGTACGGTACAATAGCAATAAAGTGATCCTATTATATAGGAATGGAAGGAGCATTTCCCTGCATATGTCCACTGCAAAAGAAAAATTCGAGCAGGCGCAGCAACGCTACGCCGCCACGTTTGAGCGCCACCTGGAAAACGGCGTGGAGTTCATCAGCCGTGACGTATATATCGAGCCGGAGGTCGAGATCGCCCCGGGCGCCGTCATCCTGCCGGGATGCATCCTGCGCGGGGCCACCCGCATCGGGCCGGGGTGCGTCATCGGCCCCAACACCCTGCTGGAAGATACCGTGGTGGAGGAAGGTTCCACCATCAACGCCAGCCAGTGCTACCAGAGCCACATCGGCCCCAACAACAAGATCGGGCCGTTCACCCATGTGCGCACCGGCACCAAAACCGCCGAAGGCTGCCACCTGGGCGCCTATGTGGAGACCAAAAACGCCGACTTTGCCGAGGGCAACACTGTCAGCCATCTGACCTATTTGGGCGACGCGACCATCGGCAAGTACTGCAACTTCGGCTGCGGCACCGTGACCTGCAACTATGACGGCGAGGCCAAGTACCACACCACCATCGGGGACTACGCCTTCATCGGCTGCAACACCAACCTGGTGGCACCCGTCACCGTGGGGGACCACGCCTACACGGCGGCCGGTTCCACCATCGGCAGGGACGTGCCCGCCGGGGCGCTGGGCATCGAGCGCGGCAAACAGGCCGCCATCGACGGCTGGGGCGAGCGCAAGCTGGAAAAATACATCGCCAAAAAACAGAAACTGGAGGCTGACAAGAAAAAGGAGTGATGCGCTATGACGCCGATCCTGCTGACGATCCTGGGATGGTCCGAACTTCTGTGTACATTTGACGCAACGCAGTACAACACTGTGCTGCAGACCTTGCAGAAAGAGGGCATCCCCTGCCGTACCCACACAGTAAACTTCAGCAATGCGTCCCGCCGCACCGGCATGATGTATGCCGCCGGTGAACGGGCGGACCTGAGCATCGAATACCAGATCTTTGTGAAGAAGGCGGAACTGCCCAAAGCGCAGCTTGCGCTGCAGGGCCGCCTGCATGACCTGTAATCAAGAAAGGAGCCTGCCATGCGGCTGCTTGGCAATCTTCTCTGGTGCCTGTTGGGCGGGCTGTTCAGCGCCTTGAGCTGGGCGCTGGCCGGGCTGCTGTGGTGCATCACCATCATCGGCATCCCGGTGGGGCTGCAATGCTTCAAGTTTGCTTCCCTGAGCCTGTTCCCCTTCGGCAAAGAGATCCTCTATGCGGGCGGCGCCCCTTCCCTGCTGCTGAACATCCTGTGGCTGGTGTTTTCCGGCCTGCCGCTGGCCATCGGCCATGCGATATGGGGCTGCCTGCTGTGCATCACCATCGTGGGGATCCCTTTCGGGCTGCAGTTCTTCAAGATCGCCCGTCTGGCGCTGTTCCCCTTCGGCAGTCAGGTCGTCACGGCGGCGTAAAGCCTGCCTATCTGTCAAAATCAAGGAGCGTAAGAACATCCCATGCTTTTTTCCCGTGATACCAAAAGCGCGGACTGGCTCATCGCCGGTCTGGGCAACCCCGAACCCAAGTACGACGGCACCCGCCACAACGCCGGTTTTGAGGCTCTGGACGCGCTGGCCGCCCGCTGGAACTGCGAGATGAACCGCAGCAAATGGCAGGGGCTGTATGGCACGGCCCAGGTGGGCGACCACAAGGTGGTGCTGCTCAAACCCCTGACCTACATGAACCTGAGCGGCCAGAGCATCGCCCCCGCCGCCAACTTTTTCAAGATACCGGCCGACCATGTGATCGTGCTGTGCGATGACATCACCCAGCAGCCCGGCCATCTGCGCATCCGCCCCCACGGTTCCGCGGGCGGGCACAACGGGCTGAAAAGCATCATCGCGTCCCTGGGGACCGAGGGCTTCGCCCGCATCCGCATCGGGATCGGCGCCAAGCCGAACCCCCAGTACGATCTGGCCGCCTGGGTGCTGGGCAAACTGCCGCCGGAGGACCGCAAGGCCGTGACCGACCGCTACCCGGACATCGCCCAGGCCTGCGAATGGATCATGGACGGCAACCTGTCCTACGCACAAAACAAATTTAATCATTAAAAGTAAAGGAGACAGACCCATGAGTTCTCTGCGCAAAAAAGCAATGGTGCGCCTGCTGTTGTGCGCCCTTGTTCTGATCGCCACCATCGTGTTCTGCGTTTTGCTGTTGACCGGCACCTTCGACGGGTCTTCCTCGGGCACTTCAGAGCCTGCGAGCACGTCGGAATCCGTACCCGCCAGCGATTCCACCGAGAGCACCGACAGCTCGGAGCCTTCTTCCGAGAGCGAACCGGCCGACGTGGCAGATTCGGGCGACGGCGCTTCTTCCGACCCGGCTTCCGAGAGCACGGCCGAACCCACCCCGACGCCGGAGCCCGCTACCTTTGACGGACTTTCTGAGCAGCCCGCCACGGTGTATGCCGAGGGCGAGCAGCCCACCTACACCGTCACGCCGGATTCCAACATGAACATGCGCGCCGGCCCCGGCACCGACTTTGACCGTGTGGCACAGGTCCCGGCCGGCACCACCGTGACCGCGCTGGGCTGCAATGCGGACGACACCTGGGTCGTGGTGGAGTACGAGGGCACCTACGGCTGGCTGACCAAGGAATTCCTGAACGCAGCCTGATCCCGCGCAGCGGCCAAGAATGAACTGCCATGAATTTGTTTGATACCCGTTTTACCCAAACCAAGGAATATGAAAAACTGGCGCATGCGCTCTCCGAACCGGGGGCATGCGCCTTATTTGGGTTGCCGGGCGCCGGGCGCGCCCTTGTGTATGCGGCCCTGGCGCGCCAGACCGGCCGCCCGCTGTGCGTGGTGACCCCCGGCGAAGCCGAAGCCACCCGCTTTGCGGGCGATCTGAACGCGCTGGGCATCGCCGCCGCCGTGTTCCCCGCGCGGGACTATGTGCTGCGCCCCATCGAGGGCACCGCGCGCGAATACGAATACCGCCGCCTGGGCGTGCTGGGCGATCTGGTAGGCGGGCGGCTGCAGGCAGTCTGTGTGTCCGAAGAGGCGCTGACCCAGTACACCGCGCCGAAGGCCGACTTCTGCGCCAACACCCGCACACTGCACCCGGGCGATACCCTGCCGCGGGAAGATCTGACCGCCCTGCTGTACGGCGCGGGCTACACCCGCCGCTCCCAGGTGGATGGCCCGGGCCAGTTTTCGATCCGCGGCGACATCGTGGACCTGTACGCCCCCGACATGAAGCTGCCGGTGCGTATGGAGTTCTGGGGCGACGAGATCGACACGATGCACACCTTTGACCTGACGACCCAGCGCCGTGAGGACCCCATTGAGAAGATCTATGTAAGCCCCGCGCGGGAGGTCCTGTTCGGCAGCCCCGCCGCGGCGGCCGAACTGCTGCGCGCGTTCTGGAAAAAGCAGCGCAGCAAGAAGCGCACGGCGCTGGAAAGCTGCATGGCCCCCGAACTGGCCCAGTTGGACGGCGGCGCGCTGCCCGTCAATATGGACAAATACTGGGACGTGCGCTACCCGTCCCCTACGACGCTGCTGGATTACCTGGAAGCGCCGCTGCTGGTGCTGGAGGAACCTGCCTCCCTGCGGGAAGCCCAGCGCGCCACCGCCTACCGCCGCGGCGAAGAACTGACGACGCTGCTGAACGACGGGGTGCTTTGTGCCGGGCTGGACGATCTGTACGCCGACCCCGCCTGGCTGTGGAAGCAGGCTACCGCCCACAGCACCATCTGCGCCGAAAACTTCGCCCGCAGCATGCCGGACCTGCCGCTGAAAGAGATCGTCAACGCGCCCGCCCACGCCCTGCCCGCCTGGAGCGGCGAGGTGGCCGGGCTGCTGGAGGACCTGCAGCCGCTGTGCGACGGCGGCGCGGCCGTCACCGTGATGGCCGGGACCCCGCGCGCGGCCGCCGGGCTGGCCGCCGACCTGCGCGTGAAGGGCCTGCATGTGACCACCGACGCCGACGCGCCGCCTGCAGCCGGGCTGGTGCAGGTGCTGCCGGGCCAGCTTTCGGCCGGATGCAGCCTGCCGTTTGCCCATTATGCGCTGTTTACGGCGCGCGCTTTCGGCGTGAGCAGCAGCCAGAAGAAAAAGAAGCGGAACAAGGACGCCCTCAGCAACTTGAGCGAGATCGCCCCCGGCGATCTGGTGGTCCACCAGAACCACGGTATCGGCCGCTATGCGGGCATCCAGCGCATGGCCGTGCAGGGCGTCACGAAAGATTACCTGCGCATCGAGTACGACAAAAAAGACGTGCTGTATGTGCCGGTCACCCAGTTGGACCTGCTCTCGCGCTATACGGCGCCGGGCGACCGCGACAACGTCAAGCTGAGCCGCCTGGGCGGCAGCGATTGGGCCAAGACCCGCAAGCGCGTGCGCGCCGCCACCGAGGCCATGGCGAAGGAACTGATCGAACTGTACGCCCGCCGCAAGCAGGCCAAGGGCTACGCCTTCCCGGCTGACGACACCTGGCAGACCGATTTTGAACGGCGCTTTGCCTACGAGGAGACCCCCGACCAGCTTACCTGCGCCGCCGACATCAAACACGATATGGAACAGCCCTGGCCCATGGACCGGCTGCTGTGCGGCGACGTGGGCGTGGGCAAGACCGAAGTGGCCCTGCGCGCCGCCTTCAAATGTGTAATGGGCGGCAAACAGTGCGCCATCCTGGCCCCCACCACGATCCTGGCGTGGCAGCACTTCAACACCGCCATCGCCCGCATGGAGGCCTACCCCATCCGCATCGGGCTGCTTTCCCGCTACCGCAGCAGCAAGGAACAGAAAGAAACGCTGCGCGGGCTGAAAGCCGGCACTGTGGGCATCGTCATCGGCACCCACCGGCTGCTGTCCGACGATGTGAAGTTCCATGACCTGGGCCTTGTCATCATCGACGAGGAACAGCGTTTCGGCGTCAAACACAAGGAAAAGCTGAAAGAAGCCTTCATCGGGGTGGATATGCTGACCCTTTCGGCCACGCCCATCCCCCGCACGCTGAACATGGCGCTGTCCGGCATACGGGACATGAGCACCATCGAACAGCCGCCCTTTGAGCGTCAGCCGGTCGAAACGTATGTGCTGGAATACGACGAGGGCATCGTGGCGGAGGCCATCCGCAAGGAACTGGCCCGCGGCGGGCAGGTCTATTACCTGCACAACCGGGTGGAGTCCATCGACGCCTGCGCCGCACGCATCGGCCAGTTGGTGCCGGGTGCGCGCATCGGCATCGCCCACGGCAAGATGACCGAGGAGCAGATCTCCTCGGTATGGCAGCAGCTGCTGGACAACGAGATCGACGTGCTGGTCTGCACCACCCTGATCGAGACCGGCATCGACGTGCGCAACTGCAACACCCTGATCATCGAGAATGCCGACCGCATGGGCCTTTCGCAGCTCTACCAGCTTCGCGGGCGCGTGGGGCGTTCCTCCCGCAAAGCATACGCCTACTTCACCTTCACCCGCGACAAGGTCCTGACAGAGATCGCCGCCAAGCGGCTTTCCGCCATACGGGAGTTCACGGCTTTTGGTTCCGGCTTCCGCATCGCCATGCGCGACCTGCAGATCCGCGGCGCGGGCAGCCTGCTGGGCCACAGCCAGCACGGCCACATGGAGGCCGTGGGCTATGACCTCTATGTGAAGATGCTGGGCCAGGCCATCGCCACCGCCCGCGGCGAGACCCCCGCCCCCGACAAGAGTGACTGCCTGGTGGACATTTCCATCGACGCCTATCTGCCGGAGGATTACATCCCCGATCCCGCCGGGCGGATCGAAGCCTACAAGCGCATTGCCGCCATTGAGACCACCGCCGACGCCGAGGACGTGCTGGACGAACTGATCGACCGTTACGGCAGCCCGCCCCGGAGCGTGCAGGGGTTGGTGGACGTTTCGCTCGTGCGCGTGACCGCGGCCCGCGTGGGCATCGTGGAGATCGTGCAGCGCAGCGACCAGTTGATCCTGTATTCCGACGTGATCGGCCCGCACCAGTTGGCCGCCGTTATGGACGAATACCCCCACCGCGTGCTGTACAACGCGCTGGGGCGGCCCTATTTCAGCCTGCGCGTGCAGCCGGGGGAAAATCCCCTGGTGCTGCTGCGCAGCGTCGTGACCCTGCTGCCGGGCGCCGCCGCTACGGCCCCCTGACGATACAAAACCACCCCCGGACGCCAAAGCGTCCGGGGGTGGTTCTTTATGGCTGGTGTTTCCGCGCGGGCGCTGCGTTCAACGCGCGCCGTGGCCCCGCGCCCGCAGGAAAGTTTCCCGGTATGCTTCCGGGACATCCTCCACGGTATCGCCCTTGTGGACCGCCGTGGTGCCCGCTTCCTGTGAGGTCTGGTAAAACCAGAGCTTATAGTCCAGCATATCCAGCGTTTGCTGCAGTTGGGCCATCTGCTGCAGCACGGCCTGACGGCGGTGCTGGAAAAGCTGCATCCGTTCCGGGATGGTCCCATCCCCCTGGCGGCACAGGTCGATGTACTGCCGTATCTCCTTGATGGAAAGGCCGGACTGCTTCAAGCATTCAATGACGCTCAGCCATTCGTAGTCGCTCTCTTTGAACAGGCGGATGCCGCCGTCCGAGCTTTCCACATAGGGCAGCAGGCCCTCCTTGTCATAGTAGCGCAGCGTCGAGGGGGCCACCCCCAGCCGCTTTGCCATCTGCCCAACGGTGTACTGCATCGTGTTCCCCCGGTCAAAACAGCCGGTCGGCCGGGTACAGGCCCTCGGCGCTCATTTTGCGCAGGGCCTCCACCAGTTCTGGCTTATCTTCCCGGTAGGTGATGCCGTACCATTTATCCCGGCTGGTCAGCACCTGCACGTCGGCGGCGCCCGCTTCCAGCGCCGCCGTCACGACGGAGGGCAGGTAGTATTCGCATTTCAGCGGGTTGACCGGCAGGTTCCGGCGCAGGAATTCCGCGAACCCGGCCTTGGCCTGGGCGATATAGCCGGGGGTGAAGCCCCACAGGTTCATGGATACCACGGTATCTTCCGGCAGGTCGGTCCAGGACTGGCCGCCGTCCTCCGTATAATGAATGCCGCCCGCATACGGTTCGATGCAGGTGCGCTCGGTCACGCGGGTCAGCCGCCCCGCGGCGTCCACCTCGCAGACGCCGCGGCTCACGCTGCCGTTGGCGCTGACGGTGTTGCGCAGCAAAAAGCCCACCATCGCCCAGGCATAGCGCGCGCCGTCGCTGTGGGTGCTCAGGAAATCATAGATGAGCCGGAAGCCTTCGGGGCCGTAGTAGTCGTCGGCGTTGACGACCGCAAAGGGCGCATCGCCGATGGCTTCCTCCGCCGTCAGGATCGCATGGGCCGTACCCCAGGGCTTGACGCGGCCCTCCGGCACCGCGAAGCCTTCGGGCAGTTTTTCAAGCTGCTGGTAGGCATAGCGCACGTCGAACCCGGCGCGGCGGGCGCGCTCCCCTACCGCCGTCTTGAAAGCATCCTCGATCTCGTGCTTGATGATAAAGACCACCGTCTCAAACCCGGCGCGGCGGGCGTCGTACAGGCTGTAATCCAAAATTGCCTCCCCCGACGGTCCCACCGGGTCGATCTGCTTCAGGCCGCCGTAGCGGCTGCCCATGCCGGCCGCCATAACGACCAGGATCGGTTTGTTTGCCATAATATGCTCCTTCCTGTCCCGTTCGCGCTCAAACGTGCCGGGACCGGCGCGTGCGGCATACGGAGAACCGGGCGGTTCGTGCGCCCGTGCTTTCCTCTGGGGCCGCGCCCCTTTTGCATTATCTCTATGATACACGCTGCCGCCGTATCTTGCAAGCCCCGCTGCCGCCGCCCTGCGGGAAAATTTGCGGAAATGTTGCAGGATTCCCAGTAGCATTGCCAGACAAAAAATGGTATAATGTTTATATATTTAAGTGAACGGAGGGAGTCCCTATGCAAAACGCCGAACCCGTGCGCGCGCTGGTCCTGGCTGGCGGCGGCGCCAAAGGCAGCTATCAGATCGGCGTGTGGCGTGCCCTGCAGGAGTTGGACTGGCGACCCGCGATCATCACCGGGGCCAGCGTCGGCACCCTGAACGGCTGCATGTTCGCGCTGGGCAAAGCCCAGGAGGCCGAGGACCTTTGGCGTTCGCTGGAGATCCACGACGTGCTGGAGATCCCGGAGACCCCCAGTGCCGAGGAACGCAACCGCTTTTTCCTGGACGTGATCCGCAGCGGCGGGCTGAACGTGGAACCGCTGGCCGAACGGCTGGACGCCCTGATCGACGAGGATGCCGTCCGCCGCGCGCCCATCCGTTTCGGGCTGGTCATGACCGAGATGGCCACCATGCGCAGCCTGCAGTGCCCCATCGAAGCCATCCCCCAGGGGCGGCTGAAAGACTACATCCTGGCTTCCAGCGCCTGCTTCCCGGCGCTGCGCCCCCGCGAGATCGACGGCGTCAAGTACATCGACGGCGGCTGGCGCGACAATATGCCGCTGCGGCTGGCGGCCGACATGGGCGCGACCGAACTGCTCGGCGTTGACATCGACGGCATCGGCATCGTGCGGCCCAACAACACCGGCCTGCCCACGCGCATCCTGCGCAGCCATTGGGATCTGGGCCCCACGCTGGACTTTGACCCCACCCGCGCGGCGCGCAACATCGCGCTGGGCTACTTCGATACCCTGCGCCTGTTCGGCCGTTGCGGCGGCACGGCGTATGCCATCCTGCCCGATCAGGACGGTTTTCTGGAACGGTTCGCCACGATCTACCAGCGCCTGCTGGCCGAAGTCAACGCCCGCGCGCCCGGCATCGACCGCGTGGAAAAATCGGCCCGGCAGCGTGCGGGGTATCCCCCGCCGTTCGCCCCCAACCCCAGCGCCCCCACACGCGGCGCGCTGGCGCCGCTGGAACTGGCCGCCGAACGCCTGCACGTGCCGGAAGATCTGGCCTACACCCCCAAACTGCTGGCTGCCACCTTTATGGGCAGCTTTGACAAGGACCCGGCCGACCGGTTCCCGGGGCTGTTCGGCAGCAAGGACGGTTCCCTTGTGGCTGAGCGCGCCATGGCCGCCGCCGTGCCGGAAGAATTTGTGACAGCCCTGGTCAGCACCGCGCTGGCCCTCACGCCCCTTTTGTGACCCTAGGGAAGGAGGCTTAACCCATGTACACTTTCACCGGTGTGTCCGCCTCCACCGGCATTGCGATCGGCCCGGTGGAACAGATCGACCACGGCACCGCCGGACTGCACCGCATCGTCTGCGACCCGTTCCGGGAACGGGCGCTGTACGACGTGGCGGTGGTACTCGCCAAAGACGAACTGCGCCGCCTGAGCCAGCGTGCCAAAGGCCCCGACGCGGACATTCTGCTGTTCCAGATCGCGCTGCTGGAGGACGAGTCCTTCACCAACGAGATCGGCGATTACATAGCCGCCGGTGCGGGCGGCGCCGCCGCCGTGGAGCGGGCCGAACAGATCTTCTCCGGGCGGCTGAGCAACGTGGACGATGAATATATCCGGGAGCGCAGCGTCGATGTATGCGACGTCTGCCGCCGGGTGATCGACATTCTGGACGGGCGGCCGCGCCGCCGCCTGTTCCTCAAACATCCCAGCATCCTGGTGGCGGACCGCTTTTTCCCCAGCGACCTGCTCAGTCTGGACCGCCGCATGATCCTGGGGCTGGCCAGCAACCAGGACAGCGCCGTGAGCCATGCCGCCATCATGGCGCGCAGCATGGGCATCCCGGCGGTGATTCAGCTGGGCGACGGCGTGGCGGCGCTGGCCGCCGGGCACAATGCCGTGCTGGAAGCATCCGACAACGGCGCCGCGACCCTGGTCATCGACCCGGACGGCGCCCATCTGGCCCAGGCCGACTGCAAGCTGGCCCAGAGCCGCCTGCACGGCCGCACGCCGGACCCGGTAGCTTCGCTGCCCTGCCTGACCCGGGACGGGACGGCTTTCCGCCTGCTGACGGCGGCCACCACCGTGGCTTCCCCCGATACCCCGCTGCCCCAGGGCGTTGCGGGCGTGGGGCTGCTGCGCACCGAGTCCGCCCTGCTGGACGATCTGCCCGAAGACACGCTGTTCCAGCGCACCTGCGAACGGCTGCGGGCGTCCGAGGGGGCGATGGTGGCCGTGCGCACCTGCGACACCCACGCCGACGATGACTCCCCCTGGACCAGCGAACTGCACGCCCGCCTGGACGGGCACCGGCTGTTCTGGCCCCAGATCCGCGCGCTGCTGCGCGCCGCCCCCTACGGGGACCTGCGCGTGCTGTTCCCGATGATCGCAGGCGTGGAGGATTGGGAAGCCTGCATGCGGGAAGTGGAGATCTGCCGGGAGGAACTGGTGCGGGACGGGCAGGAAGTCACGCTGCCCGCTTTTGGCTGCATCGTGGATATGCCCTCCGCCGCGCTGCTGGCCGGGGAGCTGATCGAACACGGCGCCCAGATGCTTGCCATCGACATTGAGGACCTGACCCGCTACACGCTGGGGCTGGTCCAGGACCCCACGGCCGCCGCCGTGCGGGTCGGCAACCCCGCCGTACAGCGACTGGTGCGCGAGGTGGTGGAACAGGCCGCCAGGCACAATGTGGAGACCTACCTGTGCGGCATCACGGTGGAAAGTATCCCCTACATCCCCGTGTACCTGCACCTGGGCGTCCATACTTTCAGCGCGGAACCCGCCGCCCTGCTGCCGCTGAAAAAGCTGCTGATGGAGGAACGACTCTCCCCCGCCGCTGCCGAACAATAAAATACAGTCAGAACCCCCGGCAAAGCCGGGGGCTTGGGTTAGCCCTAGAAGGGCATAATA
>SAMEA3387511__coassemble_1410_pt1 | contig 37514 bp, 37 predicted proteins | sample SAMEA3387511__metabat2_low_PE_011 | metagenome-assembled genome bin SAMEA3387511 (sample SAMEA3387511) | Felis catus | biome: Faeces | place: United Kingdom | collected 2012
TTATGCCCTTCTAGGGCTAACCCAAGCCCCCGGCTTTGCCGGGGGTTCTGACTAAAAAAGGAAAATCAGAACGCAATCTTTTTGGCGATGTAGTCCTTCAGCTCGCTGATGGGCATACGGACCTGTTCCATCGTGTCGCGGTCGCGGACGGTCACGCAGTTGTCGGCCTCGGTCTTGTCGTCGCCCACAGTCTGGAAGTCCACCGTGATGCACAGCGGCGTGCCGATCTCGTCCTGGCGGCGGTAGCGCTTGCCGATGGAACCCGCGTCGTCAAAGTCCACCATGAAGTCCTTCGCCAGTTCGTTGCGGATCTCCATGGCCTTGTCGGACAGCTTCTTGGACAGCGGCAGCACCGCGCACTTGAAGGGCGCCAGGAACGGGTGCAGGCGCAGCACGGTGCGCACGTCCTCCTTGCCCTTGGCGTCCACCATGTGCTCCTCGTCGTAGGCTTCGCACAGGAAGGCCAGCGCCACGCGGTCGCAGCCCAGGGACGGCTCGATGACATAGGGGATGTAGTGCTCGTTGGTCTCGGGGTCGAAGTACTCCAGGCTCTTGCCGGAAGCCTCCTGGTGGCGGGTCAGGTCGTAGTTGGTGCGGTCCGCAATGCCCCACAATTCGCCCCAGTCGGTGAACGGGAAGGCGTACTCGATGTCGGTGGTGGCGCGGGAGTAGAAGGCCAGCTCGGCGGGTTCGTGGTCGCGCAGGCGCAGGTTCTCTTCCTTGATGCCCAGGCTCAGCAGCCAGTTCTTGCAGGTATCCTTCCAGTAGGCGAACCATTCCAGGTCAGTGTCCGGCTTGCAGAAGAACTCACATTCCATCTGCTCGAACTCGCGGGTACGGAAGGTGAAGTTGCCGGGGGTGATCTCATTGCGGAAAGCTTTGCCTACCTGGCAGACGCCGAAGGGCAGCTTGCGGCGGGTGGTGCGCTGAATATTGGCAAAGTTCACGAAGATGCCCTGCGCGGTCTCCGGCCGCAGATAGCAGGTGGAGGAGGAATCCTCGGTCACGCCGATGGCGGTCTTGAACATCAGGTTGAACTTGCGGATGGGGGTGAAGTCGTGCTTTCCGCAGACGGGGCAGACCACTTCCTCATGGCTGGCGATAAAGGCGTCCATCTCGTCAAAAGTCATGGCGTCCACATCCACGTTCTTGCCCTGTTCGCAGTCAGCGATCAGTTTGTCGGCGCGGTGGCGGCTCTTACAGGCACGGCAGTCCAGCAGCGGGTCCGAGAAGCTGGCCACGTGGCCGGTGGTGACCCACACCTGGGGGTTCATCAGGATGGCGGCGTCCAGCCCGACGTTGTAGGGGCTTTCCTGCACGAACTTCTTCAGCCAGGCCTTCTTCACGTTGTTCTTGAACTCAACGCCCAGGGGGCCGTAGTCCCAACTGTTGGCCAGGCCGCCGTAGATCTCGCTGCCGGGATAGATGAACCCGCGGTTTTTGCACAGGTTGACGATCATATCCAGCGTCTTTTCACTGTTCTTCACTTTTATTACTCCTTCCGCGTAGCTGGCTGCCACGCAAAGCAAATTACCGCGCCGCACGAACCGGGCGCAATAGGCTTATTATAGCATAGGCGGCGGGCGTACACAAGCATGGGATGGCGGCAGCGGTTGAAAAGTGGTCCTGTCGTTGGTATAATTGGAAAGAAACGCGACACAGAAAGTAAAAATGACTCAATAAAGAAGGGCGGCACAGAAATGCGCAGCAAGGGGATCATGGAATGGAAAGAGTGGGTCCAAAAGCATATCCTTCTCAGTATAATCCTGCTGATTCAGGTTTTGTTTTTGCTGTTTTTAGCGGTAGGATTGTTTCGGCCGGCATACTCGGTACGGATGACAGCACAAAACTTTACAGAGGCGATCTCCTCTGCGGCAGGTGATGAATATCAAGTCGCAGTGGATGGCGAAGCGATGCGCTTTACTATTGCGGACGATGTCAAGCGGCTTTCGATTGAGGATGATACAAACGAAACTGTTTTGACTGCGCTGAAGTCAGACGGCTTTGCGCTGCGGTCCGGTGCCTATCTGGTGACGGTCCACTATACAGCAGATTCGACGTCGCCCAGCACGGAAGCGGCAAAGATCCAGCTCAAAGAGCCGCGGTTTACCAAGCTTGTGTACAACGAAAGTATGACGCTGGATGGCGCCGGTAATGAGGTGACCACACGGCTGTGGGTGCCGTTAGGGGCCAATGCACAGGACGTGGAATTGACTCTGACCCCGCGGGGAGAGTGCAACTTTCAAATTGAGGAAATTCTTGTGGAAGAACAGCCGGTTTACCGCTGGGTCCGGCTGCTGGGCTTTCTCCTGCTGTTTGCGGCAGTGGACTTTGTGGGAATTTGGCTTTTTACCGGGAATATGGGCAAACCGTCGGATATTCTGCGACGGTATAAAGTGCCGTTTGCCTTGGGACTGGTATGCCTGCTTGCCTGTCTGCCGTTTTTCTGCGACGGGATTTTGTGGGGTGACGATATGGATTTCCACCTCACGCGTATCGCGCATCTTGCGCAGAGTTTGCAGGAAGGGCAGTTCCCGGTTCGCATGTATACCGATATGCTCAACGGGTATGGCTACGCAGCACCGCTGTATTACTGCGATATTTTCCTGTACATTCCGGCTGTTCTGTTTAACTGTATGCTGCCGCTGCAGACCTGCTACAAAATCTATGGCGTACTGGTGACCGCGGCCACTGCTGCGATCAGTTACACAAGCCTGCGTCATATTCTCAAGCACAAAGAGATCGCTGTGGTAGGAACAGCGTTGTATCTGCTTGCAGGTTATCGGTTGTGCAATGTGCATATGCGGGCAGCGGTAGGGGAGTATACCGCAATGACCTGGCTGCCGTTGTTCGTGTGGGGAATGTACAAAATATATACGCACCAAAAGCCTGCCTGGAGGCAATGGATGCCGCTGGCGGTCGGCATGGCGGGGCTTGTGCTCTGTCATGTGATCTCTTTTGAAATCACATGCGTGTTTTTGCTGATGTTCTGCCTGCTTCGTGCAAAAGAAACTTTCAAGATTTCACGTTTGGGCGCGCTCTGCAAGGCTGCAGGAACCTGTGTGGCGCTCTGCGCCTGGTTCCTGATCCCGATGCTGCATTCGATGGCAACTCAGAAAATTCTGGGCACGCAGGCGCTGCCGGCAGATTTTCAGAGCAACGGGGTATCCCTAAATCAACTGCTTGCGCTTTTCCCTTTCCAGAAATACAGCAACTCACTGGGGGCGCTTGGTGCCGCTGTGACGATCGGCACGCTGATCGCTGTCTTTGTGCTGGCGCAACGGGACCGTTGGAAGCGGCTTCCTCAAAATGTTCTTCGACTGCTACAATGCAGTTTGCTTCTGGGCGTTTTGTCGGCTGTGTTCGCTCTCAATGCATTCCCCTGGAACAGCCTGCTGAGCCATGTGGAGGGAACGTTTTTCCATAAAATTTTGGCTCTGGCGCAATTCCCCTGGAGATATTTGACGATCAGCACGATCCTTCTGGTAGTGGCGGCTGCGGCGGCGTTGCATATCTTACAGCAAAACCGGCCCGAACTGTACCGAAAGGCCCAGACTCTTTTGCTGTCCACGATGGTGTTGTATACGGCTTTGTTTAGCTACAATCTTTTTCAAGTGCGTACAGAGGTCGTCAAATATGATCCTATTGCGCGAGACGAAAACACCATCGGCATGGCAGAATACAAACTGCCGGGTGATGCGGACCTGAATTACGCCCGACCTCAATCGGAAAATGCTGACTTGCAGATCAAATGGTATGACAAAACGGACGGCATAGCCCACATCACATTGGAGAATACCGGGGATGCAGAAGCAACGGTCACGCTGCCGATATTCGACTATGGTAATTATCATGCAGTGGATACCGAAGGCACCGAGTGGCCGATGACGATGTCGGAAGACTCTCTGTTACAGATCACCGTCCCCGGCGGGTACAGCGGCGCGATCTCGATAGAATACAAAGAGCCGCTCCTGTGGAGAGCGGCTGAGCTGGTATCTCTTGCAACCTGCGGCGGTGTGCTGGTGCTCTGGCTGCGCGACAAGAAGAAGCGGAAATCACAACAACTGCCGGGCGATTTCAAGGGCCAGGTCCAGCAGGGCGGAACGCTGTAAACGGCAGGAAGCCGACAGCCGGGCCAGTTCCGCCTGCACGCGGAGGATCTTCCGGGCGGGGATGCCCAGCCGCGCCAGCTCAACGGCCGAAAGGGGGCAGGGGCCTTCTTTTTGGTCCAGACGGCTGGCCGCCAGCGGGTCAGTGCCCCAGATCCATTTCGCCATTTTTCGCACCCTCCGGTCTGTCAAAATACATGAATTGTGGAAATCTTTTCTGCTATTATACCAAAAATTTGGGAAAAGTGTTTATTTCGTGCAAAAAAAATATTATAATAAAGAGCATGATATGCAGGACGTGCCGTGATGAGGGCACGAATCTTTCTTGAGGTGACGACCGATGGCATCTACATTCAATATGTTCGACCCCAAACTTCTGGACGGTGTGAAAACCATCCATTTTATCGGCTGCGGCGGTTCCGGCACGTATCCGCTGATCCAGATCCTGCACAGCGGCGGGTACCGGATCACCGGCTCGGACGTGGAGGAAACCAAAAATACCGAGGCGGAGCGTGCGCTGGGCGTGCAGGTCACCATCGGCCATGATGCGGCCAACGTGGGCGACGCGCAGCTCGTGGTGTACAGCGCGGCAATCCACCCCGATAACCCCGAGATCCAGGCCGCCAACGCGCGCGGCATCAAGACGGTGGAGCGCAGCGTCATGCTGGGGTATCTCAGCCGCCTGCACCCGCGCAGCGTGGGCGTGGCCGGTACCCACGGCAAGACCACGGCCTGCGGCATGATCACCACCATGCTGGAACTGGCTGGTCGTGACCCGGCTGCTGTGATCGGCGGCAAACTGCCGTTGATCGGCGGCTACGGCAAGGCCGGCAACGGGCAGAACATCGTCATCGAAGCCTGCGAATACCACGAGACCTTCCTGCACCTGACCTGTGCGGTGGGTGTGATCCTGAACATTGACAACGACCATCTGGAATATTACGGCACGATGGGCCAGCTCAAACTGGCGTTCCAGAAGTTCGCCCTACTTTCCCGCACGGTGGCCTTTAACATGGACGACCACAACACGGTGGACGTGGTGAACTCCATCGACCGGCCGGTGCTCAGCTTCGGCATCCGGGAGGAAGCCCACTTCCGCGCCGTCAATGTGACGGAATACAAGCCCGGCTTTTACGAGTTCGACGTGCTGGAACTGGGCGAACCCTTCGCCCATATCCGGCTCAACGTGCCCGGCTACCATAACATTTATAACGCGTTGGCCATGTGCAGCTGCGTACACCCGCTGGGTCTGAAACCGCAGGATGCCGAACGCGCGGCGGAAGCCTTCCGCGGTATGGGCCGCCGGTTCGAGATCAAGGGCGAGTGCAACGGCGCTGTGATCGTGGACGATTACGCCCACCACCCGGTCGAGATGGACGCTACGCTCAAGACCGCCAAAACGCTGGGCTACCGGCGGATCATCGCGGTGCATCAGCCGTTCACCTACAGCCGTACCAAAATGCTGATGGACGATTTTGCCAAGGTGCTTGCCCAGGCAGATCAGGTGGTGCTGTTGCCGGTGATGGGCGGCCGCGAAGCGGACGACGGCACCGTCAAATCGGAACAACTGGCGGCAAAACTGCCCGGCAGCGTCGTGGTGGACGGCTTGGAAGGGGCTGCCAACTGGGTCAAACAGAACGCCAAAGAAGGCGACCTGGTGGTCTGCATGAGCTGCGGCGACCTGTACAAAGCCGCCGATATGATGGTGGAACCGTAAAAATGCAAGGACAAAAGGCAAAGCAGGGAACCCCTGTTTTGCCTTTTTGTGTTCCCCGCTATATACAGGCGGGGATTTTGCCCATGCCCCTACACATTTGCCGCAAAATGGTATATACTAAGGAAAAAACGTAAAGGAGCGAAGACCCATGAACCAGCACTATTTGCAGCTTTATGCTGATTTTGTTGTGAAGGTGGGCGTCAACGTGCGCCCGCGCCAGAATTTTATCGTGCGCTGCCCGGTCACTATGCCGGAGTTTGCCTATGCCTGCGTGCGCGCCGGGTATGAGGCCGGGGCCAAGCGCGTCGTCGTCCGCTGGGAGGACGACCGCCTTACCCGCCTGAACATGGAACTGGCAAAAGAAGAAGACCTGACCGCCATGAAGCCCTACGAACTGCGCAGCTACCTGGACTACGCCGAGGACCCGGACGGCTGCTGCACGCTGGCCATCCACGCCGAAGACCCCGAAGCCCTGGCCGGGCTGGACGCGGGCAAGGTCAACCGTGTGAACCTGGCGCGCCGCACCGTCATGAAGCCCTGGCAGGAATACACGATGAACGACCGTGTGCAGTGGTGCGTGGTGGCCGTGCCGGCCCCCGGTTGGGCGGCCAAAGTGTTCCCCGACCTGCCGCGGGAGGAAGCCGTTGAAAAACTGTGGGAAGTGATCTTCGACGTCTGCCGCGTTTCCACCGGGGACCCGGTCAGCGCCTGGAAAGAGCACGTGGCCAAGACGGCGGCCCGCCGCGACCAGCTCAACGCCTGGGATCTGGACTATGTGCATATCACGAGCAGCAACGGCACCGACCTGAAAGTGGGCCTGGCCCAGGACGCCACCTGGGAGGGCGCTTCCAGCAAGTCCGAGCGCGGCATTGAATTCATCGCCAACGTGCCCACCGAGGAAGTATTCTGCGCGCCGGACCGTGACCGGGTGGAAGGCACTGTGTACGGCACCAAGCCCTATGTGTACAACGGCCAGTTGATCGAAGGCTGGCACGTGACCTTCAAGGACGGCAAGGTGGTGGAACACGGGGCCGAGAAGAACGCCGCCCTGCTGGCGGAACTGCTCGCCACCGACGAGAACGCCTGCCGCATCGGCGAGGTCGCTTTGGTCCCGGTGTCCAGTCCCATCAACCGCAGCGGCGTACTGTTCTATAATACGCTGTTCGACGAGAACGCGGCCTGCCATATCGCTTTCGGCGCAGGCTACCCCACCAATATCCGGGGCGGCGCGGCGATGACCCGCGCCCAGCTTATGGAGAAGGGCCTCAACGATTCCGCTATCCACGAGGATGTGATGATCGGCGCGCCCGATACCCATATCACCGGCATGACCAAAGACGGCCGCGAGGTCACCATCTTTGAAAACGGCGAGTGGGCGTTCTGACGGAAGTCAAAAGGGGCAACACTCGCGCGCGGCGGTGCCTGACGCTCGTGTTTCCCCTCTTTGGAATCCCCTTCGACAAAATTTAGCCCAAAACCGCGCACTCGGCGCTCGCGCCTCGCACACAATTTTGGGCTAAATTTCCCTGTATGTGTCGCCGTCGTCGGCGCATGTCCGCCGACGGCGACGAATTTTGAACTTTTGACAACAAGCTATCGCCCGCAGGGCGATGGGGCAGTGTTTCTTTGGCCCTTTCTTTGCAAAGAAAGGGCTGTTCTCCCACTTGAAAACATCCGTAAACGAACGATCCCGGACCGCATAACGCGGTCCGGGATCGTTTTGTTCCTGCCGTCAGTTCCGGTCAAAACCGGCGGCGATTCGCGGGATGAGCTGCGCAAAACTTTCGTCGCCATGCATGGCGCTCATCCGCACACTCACCACGCGGGAATTCTGCACCAGGATCAAATGCCAGAAAGTGCCGCTTTCGCTCCCGTAGAAATAAACGGCGTCCATATTGGACAGTTCCGGCGGGGTCAACGCTACATCCGCCAGAAATTCCTGCTGCTTATGCAGGCTTGGAGCCAAAAGCCGCGCCAGCAGCGGGAGGCGGGTATCATAGTAATCTACCGCCATGCAGGCATCCAGCACCGTGCGGCCGTCCTGAACGATTTGCCCTTCCTCGTGGTATTCCCAAATCGTAGGCGCCAACAGGGAACTGTGCCATTCCGATCGTTGGTAGCCTTCCTCGTCAGGTACAAAGGTTCCTTCCGCCAGATCATCCAGCGTGGCAAAAGGCATGGCGTCTTTTCTTTCTTCTGTGTTGCGCAGATAAGCGGATCTGTCGGGATGAAGGAGCACGCAGAACAGGAGCACGATCAGAAAGGGGAGGACCAGCCGCCACAACCCGTTGGCGCAGCGGTACAGCGGCGCGCTCCACCGCCAGTTTTTGTGGTGGTCGGGCGGCAGGCCGCGTTTCAGTTTTCTGCGCAGGGCAAAAATACAGAATAGATTTTGCAGAGAAGTCAGCGCGAGCCACAGATAACAAAACGTAAAGACCAGCGCCGTCACCGGATACTCCACAAGAAACAGAAAACCGTCCCCGGAAATCAGTTCGAGACTGCGCAGGGCGATTATGAGGACCCAGCAAACGAAGCAAAATACCGCCGACCGGCAGGCCATCTTCAAACTCATGGCCTGCACCGCCGGGTCGGTATGCAGTTCCGGCGCATCCGGGTCATCGCAGGCGTAGATGTAAAACTCGTCCTGGCGGCAGATAAAGTGCCAGCCCGCTTCTTCGTACAATTCTTCCTCCCCGGCGTCGGGGCGGTTGAACAGAAGGGTGGCTTTCAGCCGGGCAGCGGTCAGGCGGTAGCGCACAGGGCGGGGCGTTTCCCGCCGGAAGCGCGCTTCGGTGGTGCCCCACCGTTCCAGCATCAAGCCCTGTTCGGCCATGTCGCCCAGCCAGCTCTCGCAGGCTTCCACGTCATAAGGCGGGCAGGGCACCAGGCGGCGTACGGTCGGTTTGCTGTTCTTTTTCATCGTGCGCGGCTCCTTTCGTCAGGCTGGCTGGGGCGGTGATGGCCGCCCGGACGGCATCGTCCAGGCAGCGTTGTAGCCGGGCGCGCTCGCCGTCGTAGGCGGCTTTCCCGGCGGCGGTCAGGCGGTAGTACCGCTTGCAGCCCACCGTCCCCGCTTCGCACAAAAAGCCTTCGGTCTCAAAGCGGGCCAACAGGGTATACAGGGTGGCGGGACCCAGGCGCACTGCGCCGCCGGAGACCTGCGCCGCAAAGGCTGTGATCTCGGCGCCGCAGGCGTCCCCGCGGGTCAGCGCCATCAGGACATAAAACATGGATTCGGTCAGATTCTCCAGCGGCTGCCGGGGCATAGGGTCCACCTCGCAACACAATATCGTTTAATGATATTGTAATACGATATCATTCCGCCGTCAACGGATTTGGTGCATTTTTGACTCGAAAAAGGCCGAAAACGGCCTTTCCCGGCGCATTTTTACGTCCGGGGGGTTGCAATTTGAGGAAGAGTGTGGTATATTTCTACTGTTCGATGATGTTGGATTGGAAAGTGGGCCGTCAAGGTCCGCTTTCTTTTTATGATAGGGCAGAATAAGGAGCATGGCATGGCAAAACAGCAGAACAGCGGCGGCGCGGCCAAGGTAGTGGAAGAACTGGTCCGCCCCACCATTGAAGGGATGGGCCTGCGTTTGTGGGACGTCCGTTTTGAGAAAGAGGGGCCGGACTGGTTCCTGCGGGTGCTGGTGGACCGGGACGAACCGCTGGACACCGACACCTGCGAGGCTGTGTCCCGCGCCATCGACCCGCTGCTGGACGAGGCGGACCCCATTGAACAGAGCTACTATCTGGAAGTGGGCAGCCCCGGCCTGGGCCGCCGCCTGACCCGCCCCGAACACTATGAGGCGCTGCGCGGCCAGAAATGCGCGGCCCATCTGATCCGCCCCGATGAAGCGGGCCGCCGCGATGTGTGCGGCATCCTGCAGGGGCTGGACGCAGCGGGCAACGTCACGCTGCTGGAGGACGGCGCCCCCTATACCTTCCCGCTCAAGGCGGCCGGGTATGTGAAACTGTGCGACGACGAAGATCTTTTTGGCTGATCTGAATGTATTTGTGTACTGAAACCTGTATTGGGAGGAAACCGTAAAAATGGCTACTGCGAACAACGAATTCTTTGAAGCACTGGCGGCGCTGGAAAAAGAGCGCGGCCTGCCGGAAGACTATCTGATCGAAAAGATCAAGGCCGCGATCGTCATCGCGGTCAAGAAGGACTACGAGGTGGAGGACGAAAACGTCGTGGTCGATATTGATCCCGAGATCGGCGCTTTCCGGGCCAGCCTGCTGCGCGAGATCGTGGAGGAAGTGGAAAATCCCCACACCCAGGTCAGCCTGGAGGACGCCCAGAAGGTCCGCAAGAGCTACCGGGTCGGCCAGCGCATGGTCACCCAGCTCAAGACCAAGGAATTCGGCCGCATCGCCGCCCAGACGGCCAAGCATGTGATCCGTCAGGGCCTGCGCGAAGGCGAACGCAACCTGCAGTGCAGCGAGATGCAGTCCCGCGCCCATGAGCTGATCACCGCCACGGTGGTCTCCATCGACCCGGAGCGCGGCAACATCGTGTTGGATCTGGGCAAGGGCGGCAGCGCCGTTCTGCCCCGCAACGAGCAGGTCCCCGGCGAGTCCTTCCATGAGGGCGAGACCGTGCAGGTCTACGTCGTGGATGTGCTGGCGACTGACCGCGGCCCCCGCGTGACCATCAGCCGCACCCATCCCGGCCTTGTGAAGCGGATGTTCGAGCTGGAAGTGCCTGAGATCTACGACGGCACCGTCGAGATTAAGGCCATCGCCCGTGAGGCCGGCGCCCGCACCAAGATGGCGGTCTGGAGCAAGAACCCCGACGTGGACCCCGTCGGCGCCTGCATCGGCGCGCGCGGCTCCCGCGTGGAGAAGATCGTCCAGGAACTGGGCGGCGAGAAGATCGACGTCATCCGCTGGAGCGAGGACGTGACCGAGTTCATCTCGGCGGCGCTGTCCCCGGCCAAGGTCGTCAAGGTCGACCTGCTCCCCGGCGAGGACAAGAGCTGCCGCGTCACGGTGCCTGACCACCAGCTCAGCCTGGCGATCGGCAACAAGGGCCAGAATGTCCGCCTGTGCGCCCATCTGACCGGCTATAATATCGACATTCGTCCGGAATCCGGCTACTACGGCGAGGACGAGGAATAAAAACCCGCAGAGCAGCTCTGCCCGGGCCGCAGGCCCGGAACACCTATTTTGAAAAGAGGTCGGCTACTTGCAGCAGCAAAAGCAAAAAAAGATCCCGATGCGCCGGTGCGTGGGCTGTAACGCCCAGCGCCCCAAGCGGGAACTGGTCCGCGTCGTGCGCAGCCCGGAAGGCCAGATCAGCATTGATCTGCGCGGCAAAGCGCCGGGCCGCGGGGCGTATCTGTGTCCTTCGGCCGCGTGCCTGGCAAAGGCGCGCAAGGCCAAGCGGCTGGAGCGCACGTTTGAAGTCCCCATCCCGGCGGAGATCTATGACCGCCTGACGGAAGAGATCCAGTGCGCGGAACAAATGGCAAAGGAGGCGGCATATCATGGCGAATGACCAGCATCCGTTGCTGGGGGCGCTGGGGCTTTGCCGCAAAGCCGGCAAGCTGCTGTACGGCTATGACCGTGTGCAGGAAAATGCCCTGCGCGGTAAGGTGGCGCTGGTGCTGCTTGCAGCAAACGCCAGCGAACGTACCGTGAACCACATGCGCAGCGCCTGTGAGGGGGTCGTGGCCTGTGAACAGATGCCGCTGACCACCGCCGACCTGGCGATGCTTACCCCCAAGCCTGCCGCCGTGTTCGGTATAACGGATGAACACCTTGCGCAGCTTTGCGTAAAACATCTTACCTGATGCAGAGGAGGACCACAGTTTATGGATTTTAAATACAAGATCGCGGATGTTGCCAAGGAGTTCGGTGTGCCCGCCAAGAAAGTGATCGAAACGGTCGCACCCATCACCGGCGAAACGTACAAGACCGGCGGCACCTTTGGGGAGCGGGAGCTGGATTTCCTGCTGGAAAAGCTGACCCGCGACAACGCCGAGACCAGTCTGGACGCTTATCTTGCCAGCGGCGCCAAGGAAGAAGAAAAGAAGCCGGAACCCAAAAAGCCGGAGACCAGGAAGGAATCCCGCCGCGAGAACCGCAAGCCGGAAAAGACGGCGGAAAAGCGCACCGAGAAGCGTGTGACCCTGCAGGAACTGGCTGCCGATACCGGCATCAAAAAGCCGGTGGCCGCCACGGAGCAGGTCCAGGTCAACCGGGCGCAGGTGTCGGTGGATACCCGCACGGTGGACGTCAACGTGGATAAGTTCAACGCCCGCTACGACGACCTGGCCGACAGCCGCAATATGCCCAATAAGCGCAAGAAAACGCCCACCGGCAAAAAGGAAAAGTTTAATAACCGCAACAACCGCCGCGGCCAGCAGTTCGGCCGCCGCCGCGAGACCGAGGCCGAGCGCCTGCAGCGCATCCAGCTGGAAAAAGCCCGCAACGCCCAGCTCAAGATCTCCATTCCCGACGAGATCACCGTGGGCGAACTGGCCAGCCGCCTGAAGCAGACGGCCGCCAAGGTCGTGGCCAAATTCATGCAGATGGGCGAGATGCACGCGGTCTCCGACGTGGTGGACTTTGACACGGCGGCCCTGATCGCGGAGGAATTCCACGCCAAGGTCGAGCATGAGGTCCACGTTTCCATCGAGGAACGGCTTTTCGTGCAGGAAGAGGACAACGAGGCGGATCTGGTCGCCCGTCCGCCGGTCGTTGTGGTCATGGGCCACGTCGACCACGGCAAGACCTCGATCCTGGACGCCATCCGCAAGACCAACGTGACCGCGGGCGAAGCCGGCGGTATCACCCAGGCCATCGGCGCGTATCAGGTCACCGCTCCGAGCGGCGATGTCATCACCTTCCTGGATACGCCGGGCCACGAAGCCTTCACCGCCATGCGCGCCCGCGGCGCCAATATGACCGACATCGCCGTGCTGGTGGTGGCGGCCGATGACGGCATCATGCCCCAGACCATCGAGTCCATCAACCATGCCAAGGCGGCCGGCGTCAAGCTGATCGTGGCCATCAACAAGATGGATAAACCCACCGCTAACCCCGAACGCGTCAAGGAACAGCTCACCCAGTACGAGATCGTCCCCGAGGACTGGGGCGGCGACGTGGGTTGCCTGCCGGTGTCCGCCCTGACGGGCATGGGCATCCAGGAACTGCTGGAGCGCATCGTGCTGGAAGCCGAGGTCATGGAACTCAAAGCCAACCCCAACCGCCGCGGCAAGGGCGCCGTGGTGGAAGCCCGTCTGGACAAAGGCCAGGGCCCCGTTGCCACGCTGCTGGTCCAGAACGGCACGCTGCATAAGGGCGACTGCCTGATCGCGGGCACCGCCGTGGGCCGCGTGCGCACCATGCGCGACGATAAGGGCCGCGAGATCACCGAGGCCGGTCCTTCCACCCCCGTGGAGATCACCGGCCTGACCGAAGTGCCGGAAGCGGGCGAACTGTTCGAGGCCGTCGAGGACGAAAAGCTGGCCCGCGAACTGGCCGACAAGCGTACCACCGAGGCCAAGGAACGCCAGTTTGCCGCCTACACCAAGGTCACACTGGATAACCTGTTCGACCAGATGGCCCAGAATGATATGAAGGAACTGCCCATCGTCGTCAAGGCCGACGTGCAGGGTTCCGCCGAAGCCGTCAAGCAGAGCCTGGAGAAGATCTCCAACGACGAAGTCCGCGTCCGCGTCATCCATGCGGGTGTCGGCGCGATCTCCAAGTCCGACGTTTCGCTGGCTGATGCCTCCAACGCCATCATCATCGGCTTCAACGTCCGTCCCGACGCCATCGCCAAGGCGGAAGCCGAGCAGACCGGCGTTGAAATGCGGATGTACCGCGTGATCTACGACGCCATCAATGACGTGTCCGACGCTATGAAGGGCATGCTGGCGCCCAAGATCCGCGAAGTCGCCCTGGGCGAAGCGCAGGTCCGCCAGGTCTACAAGATCTCCAGCGTCGGCACCGTCGCCGGCTGCCGCGTCACCAGCGGCAAGATCACCCGTGACGCCCAGCTTCGTCTGGTGCGCGACGGCATCGTGATCTGCGAGGACGCCATCGCCAGCCTGAAACGCTTCAAGGATGACGCCAAGGAAGTGGCCGAAGGCTTTGAATGCGGCATCACGCTGCAGAAGTTCGCCGACATCAAGGAAGGCGACGTGTTCGAGTGCTTCAAGCTCGAGGAATACCGCGACTGATCGTAACCTATGCAAGGGCGGCCGTGCCCCTTCCGGGGCGGCCCGCCCGCTGAAATCGAGGAACAAACCATGCCAAGCAAGAATCACGGCCGTATGGCACAGGATATGAAACGGGAACTCATCGCCATCATTCAGGAGATGAAGGATCCGCGTGTCACAGGCGGTCTGCTGACGGTGACGCGGCTGGACGTGACGCCCGATCTGGACCAGGCCAAGGTCCACATCAGCGTGATGGGACGCGAAGGCGGGCCGGAGCCCGTCGTCAAGGCCCTGAACCGCGCGTCCGGCCATGTGCGCACCGAGATCAGCCGCCGGATGCACATCCGCAAAGCACCGCGCTTTGTGTTTGTGGCGGACGAAAGCGCCGCTTACGCCGCCCATATCAACCAGCTTCTGGAGGAGCTGTCCGTCGAATCCGACAACGGCGGGGAACCCGAAGCCGGGCATGAAGGGGAATAAGGCGGACAGGGAGCCTTTGCACCAGAAAAGAGGAACTGTATGACACAATCCGTGGATCATGAGACTGTCGTTTCGCGCCTGTTGGGCGCGGACGATATCCTGATATTATGCCATAAGAACCCGGATGGCGATACGATCGGTTCGGGGGCGGCGCTCTGCCTGGCGCTGCAGCGTCTGGGCAAGACGGCTGCGGTGCTGTGCAGCGACCCCATCCCCGCCATGTATCACTTCCTGCCCATCACGGTGTTCGACGGCAGCTATACCCCGCGCTTTGTGGTGGCGGTCGATGTGGCCGGCATCCAGCTCTTTGGCGACCGCAACAACGTGGCGGCCTATGCCGAACGTGTGAACCTGTGCATCGACCACCATGGTTCCAACAGCGGCTACGCCTACGAAACGCTGCTGGACGACCACGCCGCTGCCGCGGCCGAACTGCTCACGACGCTGATCCCCGAACTGGGGGTGCAGATCACCCCGGATATCGCGGCCTGCCTGTATACCGGCATCGCCACCGATACCGGCTGCTTCCGCTTCACCAATACGACGGCGGATACCCACCGTGCCGCCGCCGCCCTGATCGAAGCGGGGGCGGATGTGGAGCGCCTGAACGAACAGCTTTTTGAGTGCCGCTCCCATGCGCGCATCGAGATCGAGCGCGTGGCCCTGAGCAGCCTGGAATACTACTTTGAGGGGCGCTGCGCCCTGATCTGCCTGACCTGGGACCAGATCCAGGGGACCGGGGTCGCTGGGGCGGAGCTGGAGGACCTGACGAGCCTGCCCCGCTCCATCGAAGGGGTGGAGGTCGGCCTGACCCTGCGCCAGCAGAAGGACGGCAGCTACAAGATCAGCGTGCGCACCGGCCACAATACCAACGCCTGCAACATCGCACGCCGTCTGGGCGGCGGGGGACACCCCCGTGCCGCCGGGTGCGAGATCAGCGGCAACCTGGATAACGCCAAGTATGCCATCCTGGAGGAAGTCAAAAAGGAACTGGACCGCAGCGCGCAGGAACAGACCCCGGAAGCATAAACCAATCAGAAGAAAAGGAACCCCATCATGCAAACGCCAAACGGCATTCTGCCCGTAGACAAACCCGCCGGCTGGACCAGCTTTGACGTGCTGGCCAAACTGCGCGGCGTGCTGGGCACACGCAAGCTGGGGCACGCGGGCACACTGGACCCTATGGCGACCGGTGTGCTCGCCGTGTTTATCGGCCGGGCCACTGCGGCCGCCGACCGCCAGCTTGACCACGACAAGACTTATGAAGCCACCCTGCGCCTGGGCCTGCGCACCGATACCGGCGACGTGACCGGCACTGTGCTGGAAACGGCCCCGGTGACAGTGGGCGAAGCGGAACTGCGCGCCGTGCTGCCCCGCTTCACCGGCCCCCAGATGCAGCTTCCGCCTATGTACAGCGCGGTGAAGATCGGCGGCCAGCCCCTGTATAAAGCGGCCCGCAAAGGTCAGACGGTGGAGCGCACGCCGCGCCCCATCACCGTGTACAGCCTGGAATACCTCGGCAGCCCGGCGCCGGGGGACTACACGCTGCGGGTGGCCTGCTCCAAGGGCACCTACATCCGCGTTCTGGCCGAGGATATCGGCCGGGCGCTGGGCGTGCCCGCCACGCTGGCAGCGCTGCGCCGCACCCACGCGGGCGTGTTCGATATTGCCCAGTGCCATACGCTGCCGGAAATTTTGGAAGCGGCCGGGAACGGCGCGCTGGAAACCAACGGCTGGGTGCTGCCGGTGGACCATGTGTTCGCCCCGCTCCCGGCGCTGCGGGTCAACGACGGCGTCCGGGCGCACCTGTTCAACGGCTGCCCCACCAGCCGCTTCGGGGCGGCGGACGGCCGCTACCGCGTGTATGACGCGCAGGGCGCCTTCCTGGGGCTGGCTGTGGTGGAAGGCGGCGTGCTGCGCGTGGAAAAACTGTTTTGCGAAAGGAACTGAAAGGGATGCAGATCTATCACGCCCTGACCCCCGTGGACGCACCGCAGGGCAGCGCGGTGGCTCTGGGGTATTTTGACGGTGTGCATTGCGGCCATCGCCAGGTGGTGGGCAGCGCGGTGCGCTGCGCGGCGCAGCGGGGGCTGGCCCCCGCCGCCTTCACCTTTGAACTGCCCGGCAACCAGACCCTGAAGGGCGGGCGCATCCTCTCGCCGCGGCAGAAGCATCTGCGCATCGCGGGGCTGGGGGTGACCCAGTATCTGGAGCCGCCGTTTGAAGCGTTCCGCAACCTCTCGCCGGAGGAGTTCGTGCAGAAGGTCCTGGTGGACTGCTTCCACGCCAAAGCGGTGTTCTGCGGCGATAACTTCACCTTCGGCGCGCGGGCGGCGGGCAATGTGGAACTGCTGCATACGCTGTGCGGCCGCGCGGGGATCGAAGTGAACATCGTCCCCATGGCCCAGTACGGCGCGCAGGCGGTATCGTCCACCCGTATCCGCGCCGCGCTGGAGGAAGGCCGCCTGGATGACGCCAACGCCATGCTGGGCGCGCCCTATGCCATCGACTGGCAGGTGACCCACGGCAAAGGCATCGGCGGCAGCCGCCTGGGCACGCCCACGGTCAACCAGAACTACCCGCCCGACGCGCTGCAGCCCTGTGCCGGCGTCTACCTGACCCGCATGTGGCTGCAGGACCGCTGGTGGCCCGCCGCCACCGGCATCGGCCGCCGCCCCACGGTGGACGACAGCGCCAAGGCCGCCGTCACCTGCGAGACCTATGTGCCGGATTTCCACGGCGATTTGTACGGCCAGTGCCCGGTGCTGGAATTCCACCGCTACCTCTGCCCAAGCCGCAAATACCCCACGCTGGAGGATCTGGCGGCGCTTATCCGGCGCGCCGCGGCGGACAGCAAGGCCTACTTTGCGGCCCAGACGGTAAAATAATTGCAAAATCCCTGTGCCGCGCCCCTTGTAATTCGGGCGCGGCTGTGGTATACTTATGTACGCTACCGTGGCCCGGTATGGGGCGTATGCCTCGATTCCGCAGTTACCCTGTACTGCGCCAACGGCAAATTTTTTTGAAAGAGGTATGTATCATGAGCCAGAAATCTGCTATCGAAAAGCAGCCCATCATCGCGAAGGCCGCCCTGCACGAGGGCGACACCGGTTCTCCGGAGGTCCAGGTCGCGCTGCTCACCGCGCGCATCAACCACCTGACCGAGCACCTGAAGAGCAACAAGCATGACAACCATAGCCGCCGCGGCCTGTTCAAGATGGTCGGCCGCCGCCGCAATCTGCTGGCCTATCTGCAAAAGAAGGACATCAACCGTTATCGTGCCCTGATCGCTGAGCTGGGTCTGCGCAAGTAATTTTCGCAAAAACGGGCAGGGCGCAACGCAAGCGCCCTGCCCGCTTTTGTTTTTTTGGCTCTCCGCAACGGCTTTCGGCCCTGCCCGCCGCTTTGCGCAGTAAATCGAGCACCCAAGCGCCGGCTTGGCTGCTGGCTTTATTGCTCAAACCGGAAGCGGCACGGCCACGGTATATAAAACCCAAATAGAAGGAGAATCCCTATGGCTTACGAATTTGCTTCCCGGCTGGAAACCTTCCCCCACTACCGCAAATTTGAGACGACCTTTGCCGGCCGCCCGTTTGTGGTAGAGACCGGCAAGATGTGCGGTCTTGCCAACGGCAGCGCCATGATCCGCTACGGCGATACCTGCGTGCTGTGCAACGTCACCATGAGCGAAAAGCCGCGCGAGGGCGTGGACTTCTTCCCCCTGAGCGTTGAGTTTGAAGAAAAGCTCTATGCGGCGGGCCGCATCCCCGGCAGCTTCATGCGCCGTGAGGGCCGCCCCGGCGAGCATGCGATCCTGTCCTCCCGCGTGGTGGACCGCCCGATCCGCCCGCTGTTCCCCAAGGATATGCGCAACGACGTCTGCGTGACCATGACCGTCATGAGCCTGGACCCCGACAACTCTGCCGAGATCACCGGCATGAACGGCGCTTCGCTGGCCATCGCCATGTCGGATATCCCCTGGAACGGCCCCATCGCCGGTGTCTTTGTGGGCCTGGTGGACGGCCAGATCGTCCTCAATCCCACCAAGGAACAGCGTGAGCGCAGCGACCTGTCCCTGACGCTGGCCGCCAGCGAGGAAAAGATCGTCATGATCGAAGCGGGCGCCAACGAAGTGGACGAGGCCACCATGATGGAGGCCATCCGCGCCGGCCATGCCGAGATCAAGAAGATGCTGGCTTTCATCAACAGCATCGTGGCCGAGATCGGCAAACCCAAAAAGACCTTCACCCCGGTGGAACTGGACCACGCCCTGCTGGCGGACGTTTACGCCAAGCATCTGGACGAAGTCAAGGCTGCCATGGATACCGACGACAAGAACGTGCGCGACGCGGCCCTGCTGCCCATCATGGACGCCATCGCCGCCGAACACCCCGAACTGACTGCCGCCGACATCGACCTGATCAGCTACAAGCTGCAGAAGAAGGTCGTCCGTACCTGGCTGTTGGAGGACGGCAAGCGCGTGGACGGCCGCGGCATCAATGAGATCCGCCCGCTGGCCGCCGAAGTGGGCCTGCTGCCCCGTGTGCACGGCTCCGGCATGTTCACCCGCGGCCAGACCCAGGTACTGACCATCTGCACGCTGGGTTCCACCAAGGACGCCCAGTTGATGGACGATCTGTCCGATACCCAGTACAAGCGTTATATCCACCACTACAACTTCCCGCCGTACTCGGTGGGCGAGGCCCGCGCGCCCCGCAGCCCCGGCCGCCGCGAGATCGGCCACGGCAACCTGGCAGAGCGCGCGCTGGTGCCGGTCCTGCCCGACCAGAGCGAATTCCCGTACACCATCCGCTGCGTGTCCGAGGTCCTGTCCTCCAACGGTTCCACCTCGCAGGCTTCCATCTGCGGCTCCACGCTGGCCCTGATGGACGCGGGCGTGCCCATCAAGGCGCCGGTGGCCGGTATCTCCTGCGGCCTGATCACCGACGGTGACCCGCTGCACGGCGGCCGCTGGATGACCATGCTGGACATCCAGGGCGTTGAGGACTTCCACGGCGACATGGACTTCAAGGTCGGCGGTACCCGCCGCGGCATCACGGCCATCCAGATGGATATTAAAGTGGACGGCCTGACCTATGAGATCGTGGAGGAAGCACTGGAGAAGTGCCGCAAGGGCCGCCTGTATATCCTCGACGAGATCATCAAGCCGGTCATTGCCGAACCGCGCGCCGAACTTTCCAAGTATGCGCCCAAGATGTTCAGCATGATGATCCCCGTGGATAAGATCAAGGACGTCATCGGCAAGGGCGGCAAGGTCATTCAGGAAATGTGCGCCAACTTCAACTGCAAGATCGACATTGAGGAGGACGGACACGTCTTTATCTCTGCCGTCGATCAGGACGACGCCATGCGCGCCATCTCCACCATCAAGACCATCGTGGAGGACCCGGAGATCGGTGCCATCTACAAGGGCCGCGTGACCCGCCTGATGAACTTCGGTGCGTTCGTCGAGATCGCGCCGGGCAAGGAAGGGCTGGTCCACATCTCCAAGCTGGACGACCACCGCGTCGAGCGCGTGGAGGATGTGGTGGCCGTGGGCGACCCCATCTTCGTCATGGTCACCGATATCGACCAGCAGGGCCGTATCAACCTGTCCCGCAAGGACGCGCTGGCGGCTATCGCCAAGAAGCGCGCCGAACAGCAGTAAGCAAGACCGCTTTCATACAAATAACGGAGGGCGGCTCCCTTAGGGGAGCCGCCCTCCGTTTTCGTGTTGTATTGACCGCAGGGGAGCGGGGATCACAGGTTCTCCAGCACCTCTTTGGTGTCGCGGGCGATCATCAGTTCCTCGTTGGTTTCAATGACCAGCGTGCGGACGCGCGCGCCCCAGGCGGTGATCTCCACCACGTCCTTCTTCTGGGCGCGGACGCCGCGGTTCTTGTCGGTGTCGATGCGAACGCCCAGCCAGTCCATGTGGTGGCAGATCTTGGCGCGGGATTCGTCGTCATGCTCGCCGATGCCGCCGGTAAAGACGATGGCATCCACGCCGCCCATGGCAGCAATGTAGCTGCCGATGATCTTCTTGATCTGGTAGTTCAGCATATCCAGCGCGAGCTGCGCGTGCTTGTTGCCTTCCTTGGCGGCATTCTCCACGTCGCGGATGTCGCTGGAAACGCCGGAAACGCCCAGCAGGCCGGACTTGCGGTTCAAAATCTCGTCCAGTTCATGGCCGGTGATGTTCAGCGTGTACTTCAGGTAGTTCACGCAGGAGGGGTCCAGGTCGCCGCAGCGGGTGCCCATCATCAGGCCGGCCAGCGGGGTCATGCCCATGGAGGTATCCACAACACGGCCCTGGTCCACGGCGGCAATGGAAGAACCGTTGCCCAGGTGGCAGGTGATGAGCTTCAGGCGCTCAATGGGCTCGTCCAGGTATTCCGCCGTGCGGTGGCTGACGTACTTGTGGCTGGTGCCGTGGAAGCCGTAGCGGCGCACGCCGTACTTCTCGTAGTAGTCATAGGGGATGGCGTACATATAGGCCTTGGGCGGCATGGTGGAATGGAACGCCGTGTCAAATACGGCAATGTTGGGCTTGTCCTCGCCAAAGGTCTTGTAGGAGGCCTCGATGCCCAGGATGGCTGCGGGGTTGTGCAGCGGCGCCAGGGGGGACAGGTCGCGGATGGCCTGGATCACGTCGGGGGTGATCAGGCAGCTCTGCTTGAACTTTTCGCCGCCGTGCACGACGCGGTGGCCGATGGCGTCGATCTCGGCCACGCTGTCGATCACTTTGCCTTCGCCGCTGGTCATCTTCTTGACGACTTCCGCAAACGCTTCGGTATGGGTGGGGAAGATCGCGGGCGTGGTGGCCTTGTGGCCGTTGCCCTCGTGGGTGATCATGCTGCTTTCCATGCCGATGCGTTCGCACAGGCCCTTGCAAAGGACCTGCTCGCCTTCCATGTCGATAAGCTGGTACTTCAGACTCGAAGACCCGCAGTTGATAACCAGAATTTTCATGAGGTATCCTCCTTCAATATTGGCTGGGCGCAAAACCGCCCCTTTTCCAGTTGCTGAATTTATTATATAATGAGGGCAAGGTTTTTTCAAGAACTCTGACCGCACAAGTCGGAGGAAATCGGACATTTTTCGCAGAGCAGGAGCAGCCCATGGAATTTGCAGGCATCATTACCGAATACGACCCTCTCCACAACGGCCACGCGGCCCAGTTGGCGGCGGTGCGCCGCGCGGGGGCGCGCTGCATTGCGGTCTGCATGAGCAGCGGCGCCGTGCAGCGGGGCGGTGCGCCCATTCTGCCGGAGCCGGTGCGCGTGCGCGCCGCGCTGGCCGCCGGTGCGGACCTTGTGGTGGCGCTGCCCGGCCCCTACGCCTGCGCCACGGCCGAACAGTTTGCGGCGGCGGGCGTGCGCCTGCTGGCGGCGCTGGGATGCGATACGCTGGCCTTTGGGGCCGAAACGCCGGACGCCGGACGTCTGATGCGGGCCGCGGCGCTTTTGCTGGAACCGCGGCTCTCGGCGCTGCTGCGCCAAAAGCTGGAACAGGGCATGACCTATGCGGCGGCCCGCGCCCAGGCGGCTGAGGAGCTGGAATCCGGCATGGGGGCGCTGCTGCGCACCCCCAACAATATTCTGGGCATCGAATACTGCAAGGCGCTTTTGTGCCAGCAGGCCCCGCTTGGCCCGTTGCCTCTGCCGCGCTGGGGCGCGGCCCACGGGGGCGCGGCAGGGGAGCATGAGGGCGTGCCGATGGCCAGCGCCAGCTATCTGCGCCGCCGCCCGCCGCAGGCATGGGCGCCGTATGTGCCGCCCGCCGCGATGGACCTCTACCGGGAAGCACAGGCGGCCGGGCAGATGCTGGCCCCCGAACGGCTGGAAACGGCGCTGCTGGCGCTGCTGCGCACGCGGGACCCCGCAGCCTTCGCGCAGGTGCGCGGGGTCAGCGAAGGGCTGGAAAACCGCCTGGCCGCGGCGGTGCGTGCGGCGGACGGGCTGGAGGACCTGTATGCCCGTCTGAAAACCAAGCGTTATCCCCATGCGCGGCTGCGCCGTCTGGTGCTGGACGCGGCTCTGGAGATCCCGCCGGACCTGCCGCAGCCGCCCTGGCTGCTGGTACTGGGGGCCAAACGGGAGGAGCTGCCGCGCCTGAAAAACGCGGCGATCCCGGCCGGGACTTCGCTGGCCGACCTGATGAAAGCCGGGCCGCAGGCGCGGCAGATCGGGGAACTGCACAGCCGTTGTGTGGATCTTTCGTCGCTTTGCAGGGAAAAAATCAGCCCCATGGGGCTTGCCTTCACCACCAAGCCGGTGGTAATATAAAATATGGAGAAAAAGTGCGCAAACAGGAAACTTTGTTGCATTTTTAACGCGAAAACGAACCGGACAAACAAAGGAGAACGCCATGGCGCTGCATGTAATGGACGAAGCCAACCACTGCCTGGGCTGTAAGAACCCGCGCTGCCAGCAGGGCTGCCCCATCCACACCAACATCCCGGAAGTGATCCGCCTGCTCAAAGCCAACCGGCTCAACGATGCGGGTAAAATGCTGTTCGAGAACAACCCCCTGACGACGGTATGCTCCCTCGTCTGCAACCACGAAAACCAGTGCGAGGGCCACTGCGTGCAGGGCATCAAGGGCGCGCCGGTGCATTTTTCGGTCATCGAAAACTACATCTCGTCCACCTATGCCAGCCAGATGACCCAGGGCCCCGCCGAACCCAACGGCAAAAAAGCCGCCATTATCGGTTCCGGCCCGGCAGGTCTGACGATTGCCGTCATTCTGGCCCGCTACGGCTACGATGTGACGATCTTTGAAAGCCACGATAAGATCGGCGGCGTGCTGCGCTACGGCATCCCGGAATTCCGCCTGCCCAAATCGGTGCTGGACGACTTCGAGTACCGTCACCTGCGCCTGAAAGATATCAAGGTCCGCCCCAACACCGACGTGGGCAAGGCGCTGCGGCTGGAAGACCTGTTCCGCGACGGCTACAAGGCGATCTTCATCGGCACCGGCGTGTGGCGGCCCAATACGCTGCACATCAAGGGCGAAAGCCTGGGCCATGTTCATTTCGCCATCAACTACCTGCAAAATCCTGATGTCTATCATCTGGGCAGCCGTTTGATCGTGATCGGCGCGGGCAACGCGGCCATGGATGTCTGCCGCACCGCGCTGCGCCACGGCACCCGCCATGTGGAGTGCTTCTCCCTCACCCAAAAGGTGGCGGCCAGCGACTACGAGGCCAGCTACGCCCGGCTGGAAGGCGTGAACTTCTACTACAACAAAAAGCCGGTAGAGATCACCGACCGGGGCGTGGTGTTCTGCGACCTGGACGAAGGGGCGGACGGCGCGCTCACGCCGGTGCCCGGCAGCGAAAAACTCTACCCGGCGGACAGCGTCATCGTTTCCATCAGCCAGGGGCCCTGCACCACCATCACCGAGAGCGAGAAGGCGCTCAAGACCAACGAACGCGGCCTTTTCGTCACCGACGAGGTGGGCCGCACCAGCATCCCCGGCATCTTTGCCAGCGGCGACGCCGTGAACGGTGCGCGCACCGTGGTGGAAGCGGTAGCCTACAGCAAAAAGGTGGCCGAAGCCATGCACGAATATATGCAGACGCTCCCGCCGGACCAGCCGGATGCATACGCGGCGGCGCCCGTCGTGCGTTACGACGAAGGCAACTGAACCCCGAAAAGCGTGTTGCGCGGGAATGCGCGGGAAGGAGGTCCCTGCCATGAAAAGAGCCCTGTTTGTGAAACTGCCTGCCCTGTGCGCCGCCCTGCTGGACGACAGCATCCCGCTTACGCCCGTCACCCGGCCCGGCGCCGCCTGAGATCAAGAAAAGAGGAAACCTGCCATGATCTATACTGTTACTTTGAACCCGGCCATCGACCTTGTGGTGCGGTTGGACGGCCCGCTGCAGGCGGACGCCGTCAACCGCGCCGCAGGGGAGGAATATGTGCTGGGCGGCAAGGGCATCAATGTGTCCGGCGTTCTGGCCGAACTGGGCTGCCCCAGCGTGGCCCTGGGCTTTGTGGCCGGGGAGACCGGCGCCTGGCTGGAACGGGGGCTGGCGGCGCGCGGCCTGCGCACGGATTTTATCCATCTGCCCGCGGGCATGACCCGCATCAATCTCAAACTCAAGGACGGGCAGGAGACCGAGATCAACGGCGCCGGCCCCACGGTCCCGCCGGAGTCGATGGAAGCCCTGCTGCGGCAACTGGACGCCCTGCAGCCCGGCGACGTGCTGGTGCTGGCGGGCAGTCTGCCCGCGGGGCTTTCTGCCGATACCTATGAAACGATGCTGGCGCGGCTGGAAGGCCGCGGCGTGCAGGCGGTGGTGGACGCTGCCGGGCCGCTGTTGTACAAGGTCCTGCGTTACCGCCCGTTTTTGATCAAACCCAACCAGCAGGAATTGGCGCAGACCGTGGGCCGCCCGCTCACGACCGAAGCCCAGATCGAACAGGCGGCCCGGGAATTGCAGGGCCGCGGCGCGCGCAACGTGCTGGTCAGCCGCGCGGGGGACGGCGCGCTGCTGCTGGACGAAAACGGCACGGTTTCCTGTGTTGGCGCGCCCCGGGGCACGGTCGTCAACAGCGTGGGCGCGGGGGACAGTATGCTGGCCGGTTTTGTGGCGGGCTGGCTGCAAAGCGGTTCTTACCGGGACGCCCTGCGCCTGGGCACAGCCTGCGGCAGCGCTACGGCGTTCTGCGTGGGGCTGGCGGCCCGCAGCGACATCGACCGTCTGCTGGCACAACTGTGAACGACCCGGCGGGGCTTGTCCCTGCCGGGTTTCTGTGTTATGATGAAGCGGTAGAAAACAAAAAGGAGTGTGCAACTATGCAAAACCGGCACGCCGCGCCGGGGGCGGAGATCCCGCTGGAAGGCGCGGTCAATTTCCGGGAACTGGGCGGCTACCCGGCAGCGGACGGCCGCCGGGTCAAATACGGCCTGCTGTACCGGGGCGGCAATCTGGACGCCCTGCAAAGCCCGGCAGACCAAAGGACGCTGCAAAGCTGGGGCCTGCGGATGATCCTGGACCTGCGCAGCGAGGGGGAAGCCGTCAAACACCCGGACCCCAATGTGCCCGGCGCAAGCTATCAGCGGATCTGCGCCATGCGTATGCGGGACGGCACCGAGATGGATTTTTCCTCCACCGGCATCGAGCGGCTGGCCGCCGAGAAGGCCGCCTTCGAGCGGGAAGCCGGGCATCCCGTGCACGACTTTGAATGGTTCAGCGCCCTGTACCGTCAGATGCCGTTCCAAAACCCGGCCTATCAGGCGCTGTTCACCATGCTGGAGCAGCATCAAACGCCCATCCTGTTCCACTGCACCTGCGGCAAGGATCGCACCGGCATCGCGGCCGTGCTGATCCTGCTGGCACTGGGCGTAGACCGGCAGACGGCGCTGGCCGACTACATGCTGACCAATCAGTACCGCCATGCGATCATCGAAGCGTCGCTGCGCGGCCGCTCCCCGGAGGAACGGGAGTTGCTGCGCTCGGTCGAAGGCGTCAGCGCGCCGATGGGCGATGGCGCGATCGACGAGATCCTGTGCCGCTACGGCAGCTTTGAAACGTATTTCGCCGCGGAGTATGGGCTGGACGGTCCCCGTCTGGCCGCCCTGCGGGACTTCTATCTGGAATCATAAAACGGCAAAAAGGCAGCCTTCCCTGCGGGAAAGGCTGCCTTTTTTCAGGGGGCTTCGGTTTCGTCGTCCTCCACGTATTCCAGAATATCGCCGGGCTGGCATTTCAGCGCCTTGCAGATGGCGTTCAGCGTGCTGAAGCGCACCGCCCGGACTTTGCCGGTTTTCAGGTAGGAAAGATTCACGTTGGAAATGCCTACCAAAGCGGCCAGGTCGTTCAGCCGCATTTTGCGGTCCGCCAGCACCCGGTCCAGACGAATCACGATCATAGCGTATGGTCCACCTCGTCCTGTAAAGCGATGCCGTGGTGCAGAATGTAGGCGGCTACCAGCACGGCAATGCCGGGCACCAGATCGTTGAGCAGACCGGAGCCGGTGGAGATCGAGATCTGGCTGGCGGTGAACTGGTTGGCGGCTGCGCAGATCAGCAGTTTGAGAAAGGGAACGCACAGCGCGCTGAAGCATTGCAGCAGCCCGTAATAGAGCAGGCAGGCGGCGTTGGGCTCCACAAAGATGCGGCCCCGGTGTACATTGGCGAATACACGGCTCAAAAACCAGTAGCCAACGGCCATTGGCACGATCTGCACGGCAAACAGCAGCGTCAGAGCGGCCTGGGTGCCGGGGTCTACCTGCCCGGCTTCGTTGGCCCTTATATGGATGGGATCTTCCATCGAGACCGTCATGCTGCGGGATGTGAAGTCGTGGTTTTCCTCTGCACAGATAGCGGCGTCGTAAACCTCGGTGCCAGTATGTAGCACAAAGGTCTGCCGCCCCAGGCAGCTCAAAAGCAGGCACAGCGCGCAGAACGCCATAACAAAGTAGCAGGCGTATTGCAGAAAACCGGCGGCCGCCCTTGCGCACCGCGCGTTCAGCAGGGGATGGGGTCGTTTCATCAGGATCACCTCCATCTTCATTATAAAGGGGCGGACCGCCTGTGTCAACGGAAATTTAATGTTTACCATTAAAAAATAAACGAAAATTGCGAAATAGACGCAGGGGAAGGCGCAGGACCTGCTGCTGTCAACGATAACAAAAAGCCCCGGCAAGATTGCCGCGCAGGGCGGTACTTGCCGGGGAATTTTGCAGATGTTTGGCCGTTGGGAGCAGCGCGAATTCCCGCTGCTCCGGGGTCTTTGAAAGACAGTGCCCTGTACAAAAAGGGGACAGGCGGGAAAGATCAGCCCAGGCTGATACCCATGGCACGGGCTACGTTGAGCATCTCGCAGTCGTCGGGCACGCCGCGGGTCTTGCCGGCAATGTCCATCAGCGGGTTGGCGGTCACGCGCTGGTCCACCATGGCGACGGTCACGCCGTAGTGTTCGTCGGCCACCAGACCGGCCGCATAGGTGCCGAACTGGGTCGCCAGCACGCGGTCGTAGGCACTGGGGCTGCCGCCGCGCTGCATGTGGCCCGGTACACAGATGCGGGTCTCGGCGCCGGTCATCGCTTCGATCTGCTGGGCGATGCGGTTGGTGGCGGTCGTGTAACCGTCCTGGGCGCGGCGGGCGGTCCACTCTTTGCGCTTCATCTTGGATTCTTCCACCGAGTATGCGCCTTCCGCCACCGCAAGGATCGAGAAGTTCTTGCCCGCGCGGGCGCGCTTCTCCACCGCAGCGGCCACCTTCTCGATGTCATAGGGGTGTTCGGGGATCAGGATGATGTCGGCGCCGCCCGCAATGCCGGAGTACAGCGTCAGCCAGCCGGCCTTGTTGCCCATGATCTCGATGCACATCACGCGGCTGTGGCTGCCGGCGGTGGTGTGGATGCGGTCGATCACTTCGGTGGCGATGTCCACCGCCGTGTGGAACCCGAAGGTCACATCGGTGCCGTAGATGTCGTTGTCAATGGTCTTGGGCAGACCGATGATGTTCAGCCCTTCCTGGCTCAGCAGGTTGGCGGTCTTGTGGGTGCCGTTGCCGCCCAGGCAAAGCAGGCAGTCCAGCCGGGCTTCCTTGTAGGTCTTTTTCATGGTGGCCACTTTGTCCACCTTGTCGTCCTCGATCACGCGCATCTTTTTGAACGGGGTGCGCTTGGTGCCCAGGATGGTGCCGCCCACTGTCAGAATGCCGGAAAACTCGCTGGGGTCCATCTCCCGGTAATTGCCGTTGATCAGCCCATCGTAGCCGTTCTGGATGCCGATGATCTCCACCTTGTCGCCCATGCGGTGATACAGGGCCTTGGCTGCGCCGCGGATGGTTGCATTCAGGCCGGGGCAGTCGCCGCCGGACGTCAGGATGCCAACACGAATAGCCATATCATTACCTCCCGTTTGCCGCGCGCAGAACGCCGCGCGTACTTACTATAAGAGTACGCCACAGACAAAAGCTTGTCAACCCTGTGGGCCGAAAATATGGAAAAGAAGCTGCCAGAAAAAAAGATGAAAAAAATAGAAAAAAAGTGTTGACAAAACCGTTCCGAATGGCTATAATAAATGAGCGTTGAGGGCACGGCGCCTGAAACGACCGCGATGGGGATTCGCATAATGGTAGTGCAGCGGACTCTGACTCCGCCCGTGGGAGTTCGATCCTCTCATCCCCAACCACACCGCAGCAGCGAGGCTGCTGCGGTTTTTTGTCGGGGTGTAGCGCAGTTGGTAGCGCGCTTGGTTCGGGACCAAGAGGCCGTGGGTTCGAATCCCGTCACTCCGACCATGGGTAAGTTCTTATAGAACTTACCCACTTTTTCTTTATATTATACTTTTTCGCCGCATGGGCGGGATCGTAATGCTAAGGTGGGTCTATCCGTTTCTATCCATCATCAGACTTTTTATAAAAACCAAAGGCGCAGCGGCAGGCTGCGCCTTTTTCTGTACGGTTATTTCACCGATGACGAACAAGCGGCAAATTGACTTCACCGTCCCCGGTGCTTTTCCCGGCGTTTTTGCTGGCGCAGGGTGTAGCGACGCTCCTTTTCCGCCTCGCGCTGTTCGCGGCTGACGGTTTTGCGTTCCTGTTTGCGCTGCTCACGCTGCAGTTGCAGCGCCTGCTGTGCCTTGGTGCCGACCCCCGAACTTTGCAGTTGGCTATGGATTGTGCGCTGCATCCGCTTGGGATTGATTTTCCGTTCGGCGGGCTCCCTGGCGGGGAGGGAAGGGCTGAACCGCAGCCTGCCCCAGTTTTTCAGCAGGAAGTCCCACACCTCATAGTCTTTGGGTTCGGCCCCGAATGTGATCTTGCACGCTTCGTACCGGCCGCCGTCGGTGCGCTCGTAGACCCCGACCCAGAACGGGTCCTCGAAGAATACGGTCAGGCTGCTGTACCCCATTATGGATCGGTCCCTTCGTGGGAAAACTGTGCCAAAAATTCATCCAGCCACGCCAGCAACGACTGGTACAAAAGCCGCTGCTGGTCAAAGATCGTGCGGCCCGTCAGCGGGATATCCGCGTACTGCCGGGCGTATTCTTCGTTCCTCTGTGCGGAAACGGCAATGCTGTTTCGCAGCTTGGCGGCAAGCGCCAGGGCGCGGGGCTTGTCCATCTTGTTCAGGTTCGCAATGACTACATTGAAGTCAAAGGCGAGCGGCACGTTCTGCCCGGCGATACCCTCCATCAGGGCTTCAAAGCGTGCCTTTCCGGCGTCGGTGATGGAATAGACCGCTTTTTCGGCGGAACGCTCGCCCTTCACGGTGCTGCTGGCAAGATAGCCCTGCTCCCGAAGCTGCAATACCTTTTTATAGACTGATGGGACGCTGATGCGGGTCCAGCGGGAAAAATGGTGGTACTCCACATCCTTTTGGATCTCGTAGGCGCTCCGGGGCTTTTCCAGCACGATCCCCAAAATCACCAGATCAATGGACGACATAAACATCCACCTCCCTTTACTATAATTGATAGTACTATAAATTATAGTAAATGTCAATAAAAAAATCAGGCCGCCCGGTGGAGGGCGGCCCCTTATAAAACCAAACGTACAAGCCGGACAAATCGCCGAGCCGCCTGTCCCGGAATCGGCACGGCTGCCTGCGCCCGCAGGGGTTCCCACTCCGGCAGGGGAATACACAAAAAACAGGCCGTGACTGCACCGCGACCCCTAAGGGCAGCGAGGGCTGCCGGGGTCCCGTAATAGTCATGGCCTGTTTGGAAAAGTTTTGCTGTCCGCGTTTCTGCCGTCCAAAAGTGGGCCGCACGCACAAACTGTGCGGAAAAGCGGCGCGCCTGTCAGGCGGCAAAATTGGCTTTACCGTTTGCCGGTCTGTAAACGCTGGTCGTTGCCGAAGAACTTGAAAATTTTGCAGCCGCCCAGCATACGGCTGGCGACTTTCTCGGTATAGCGTGCCACAAAAACGCTCTGGTCGGTGATGTTGGTGGTGTAGATGGTCGGGCGCTCGGTGAGCATGCGGGTGTTGATCAGCTCATACAGCACGCTGATGGTCAGCGGGGTGATGTACTCGGTGCCGAGGTCGTCCAGAATCAGCAGATCAGCCTCCTGGCAGGCGTTCAGCCATTCGTCGCCGCTGTCAAAGTCGAAGTGCTCCCGTCCCAGCCGGGCGGCCAGGGCGGCGGCGCTGGTGTACAATACGTCGTGGCCGCCTTCCAGCACGGCGTCGGCGATCGCCAGCGCCAGATGGGTCTTGCCCAGGCCCGTATGGCCCATGAACAGCAGGTTGGTGCTTTTGCTGCTGAATTTCTGGGCGTATTGGCGGCAGAAGTTCAGCAGTTTTTCCATGTAGGCGCGGGGAGAAATGCCCAGCTCCGGTTCCACGGTGTCGGCGTAGCGGTTGATATCAAAGGTGGCGAACTGGCACAGGCCCAGCGGGCTGGCGGCGTTGATCTCGTCCCGGCGCAGGCGGCGGGCGATGCTGGCTACGCAGGTGCAGGGATTGCCCTGGTACATGCCGGTGTCGTGGCAGCGCGGGCAGGAATAGCGGGGCGCAAAGGCGTCGGCCTCATACCCGGCCTGGGCCATGGCGGCCGCAAGGGCGCGGTCAGCCTGGGCCAGCGTGCGGCGCGCGGCGTCGGTATCGCCGCCAAGGGCGGCGGTACGGGCCAGCGCCAGACCGGCGCGCATCTGGGCGTCATCGGATTCGGCCAGGGCGGGGTGTGCGGCGTAGGCCGCATGGCGGGCGGTCTCGGCCTGGGTCACCGCGTGCTGGCGGCGGGCTGCGATCTCCCGCAAAGCGGCGCGGAACAGTTCATCCTTGGTGCGCATCCGTTATTCCTCCTCGTCAAATTGGGCGGCCCAGTTGCGGTTGAACAGGTCGTTCTGGGCGGCAGCCGCGGGCGGCGCGGTCTGCGGGCGCTCGGTAGCCAGAATGTTGCTGCCGGAAAGCTGCCCCTGCCCGCGTGCGGCGGCCACCGTCGTGATGCCCTGGGCGCGCCAACTGCGCAGGATGCCGTCCACATAGCGGACGGTGTTCTTGTTGCCCGCGCGCAGCAGGGCTTCCTCGATCATTTCGCGGCTGATGCCCCATTCCTCGTGCCAGCGGGCGATGGCGCCTCGCTCCCAGCGGGACAGGGAAGCCGGGTCCACGCCGAACGCCGCGGCGGCTTCGGCACACCAGTCCTCCCGCTGTTTGACCCGGCGCAGATGCCGCTCGGCGTCCTCGCCGGTCTCGACGCCTTCTTCCCGCCAGTGGGTCAGGGCGCGGGCCACGGCGGCCACGCTGCGGCGGTTCTGGCGGGCGCACTCGGCGCAGCACAGCAGGATCACGTCGGGCTTCCAGCCCTCGTTCAGGTACAGCCCCACCAGCCGCTGCAGTTCGCTGCGGCTCAGGGCCTTGCCCAGCGCGGTCTGCGCCTCTTCACACAGGACGGCCACATACGGGTCGTCCAGGCTGGAAAGGTCCACCCGGGCGGAGCGTTCCTCGGCCGGGGCGGCGGGCGCCGCGCGCCCGGCGGATTCCAGCAGCCCTGCGCCCGCCCAGTATTGCAGGGCGCGGCGGGCGGCTTCGACGCTGGGCAGCCCCAGCACGCGGGCGATGGTCCGCGGGTCGGTATCCCGTGTTTGCAGGATATACAGCGCGGCGCGCACGGTGTCGCCGTCGGCCTGGGCCAGATGGGCCAGCACGATCTGCGGCACCGCCAGGGTATCGCCGTGATAGGGCGCCAGTTTGTAAGCCATGCTGCGAAAGTTCCCCTTTCTCTTTCAAAGTCCTTTTATTATATCAGCTTGGCGGGGGAGTGTAAAGGCGGCGCGGTAAAACTGCCTAAAAAGCGGGGCGCGTTTTTGGGTAATACGTTCCTTGCAAACGGTCGGAAAAAAATCTACAATATACTTATTAAATTAGGTAAGGGAGGGACTCCTTCAATGGCAATGAATCTTGTAAAACTGCCCACCGGAAAATCCAACCTTCTGCTGCGTGTCTGCAAAGGTCACTTTGTCACAGGCCACAGCCACATCAACTATTATATTGATGTGACGATGACCAAGTGCCGCCTTGCGGAAGCGCGCGCCGCCGCGGCGGAACTGGTAAGGACCTATGCCCACACGACGGTCGTGGATACCATCCTTTGCCTGGACGGCACCGAGGTCCTGGGCGCCTGCATGGCCAGCGAACTGACCAAGGCCGGGTACATCAACATGAACGCCCACCAGACCATCTATGTGGTCACGCCGGAACACACGGTCGGCAGCCAGCTTCTTTTCCGGGAAAATACCGCCCCCATGATCGCGGGTAAGCACGTCTTGGTGCTGGCGGCGTCGGTCACCACCGGCTATACGGCCGAGAGCGCGGTCGAAGCCATCAACTACTATGGCGGCATCCCGGTGGGGGTGGCGGCGCTTTTCGCCACCCGGAAGGAGTGCGCAGGCTTCCCCATCACCAGCATTTTTGACCCCAACGACCTGCCGGGGTATGAGAGCCACGACGCCCATGACTGCCCGTGGTGCAAGGCCGGGCAGCGGATCGACGCGCTGGTGAACAGCTTCGGCTATTCCAGCCTGTAAGCGGGTGCGCCGCATAGAATACCAGACACAGGCCCCTGCCTGCGATGCCGTTCCGGCATCCGGGCGGGGGCTGTTTTGTTGGGGCGCGTTCGCCCCAAAGCGGGGCGGTCCCGCAAGGCGCAGCGAATGCTGGCGTTTTACCGCTATTTTTGTGAAAAAAGCCCATGGCATTTTTTGAAAAAAAGGACTATACTATAAAGGAAAGGAAAAATATGCCAAAACAGGAGAAAACAAAAAAGGAGGAAGCCTCATGTTTCAGGTAGGGGATGCCGTCAGTTACGGGACCAGTGGTGTGTGTACGATCGTAGAGAAAAAGAACGTTACGCTGGCGGGCCGCCCGTGCGAATGTTACATCCTGAAGCCGGTGTACGACAGCAGCATGAAGATCTGCGTGCCGTGCGGCAGTCAGGTGTTGGTGGACCGTATGCGCGCCCTGCCCAGCCGGGAAGAAATTCTGGAACTGCTGCATGAGCCTGCGCCGGAACACGAAAGTGACCCCGACGTGCGCAAAGAAAGTTACCGCCGCACGCTGCAAAGCGGCGACCGCCACGCGCTGCTGCGGATGATCCGGGACCTGTATGCCGAGCGCCGCCACCGCCATGCGCTGGGCAAGCAGCTTTCCAGCTACGAGGACGGCGCGCTGCGGGAAGCCCAGAACATCCTGCACAGCGAGGTTGCCTACACTATGGGCATCGACCCGCAGGACGTGCCGGGATTCATCGCCGGCGTGCTGGGGGAAAGCGCGGTCTGAACGCGGCAACACGGCAAAGCGGGCCGCCCCGTTGAGGGGCGGCCCGCTTTTGTCCGCTTATTTCATTTTGCCAAGGTAGACCAGATACGAATATACGAAGATCCAGAGTATGCCGCCCAGGATCGAGCCCACCAGCAGGATCAGCGTCAGCGTTTCGCCCAGCAGGGTGGAGAACAGTGCGGCGACCAGCAGCGCGATGCCCATAATGACGAACACGATGCCGCCCATGCGCTGGGTGCGTTCCCAGTTGTGTTCATCGTTCAGCGCCCAGGGCGTGCGGCAGCCGAAGGTGTAGTTCTGCTTGATGCGCGGCATATAGTTGCCCACGATTAGGAAGAACAGACCCAGACCGCCCACGATCAGGAGGTTGACGCCGCTCTCACCGCCGAAGGGCATCAGGCCAAAGACCGTCATTTCCGTCAGCCAGGACACCCCGCACATAAACAGCGTGAGCAGGACCAGAAAAATGCGGTACACCGGCTGGAACCGCTGGAAGTTGCTGCCCTTGGGGTCCAGCTTGGGCAGCGCGCCGATCAACAGCAGCATAAGGAAGGGCAGCGCCGCCAGGAACAGGATGCTGCTCTTGGAACCCCAGCCGTCGGGCTGGCCGTCAAAACCCCAGTGGGTGGGGACGGTATCCGGCAAAGAGGGGTAAACGAACAGGTGCCCTGCAAAGTTGATCAGGCACAGCACCCCCAGCAGGATCAGAAGTTTTTTATTTTTCATCATCGGTTTCCCCCTTTATGAGTTTTGCGTCATAGAACCACTTGACCAGTTCCTGAAAAAGCGTGAGATTGATGCTGTAGATGATATTCTGGCCGCGGCGTTCATCGCTGATGAGGCCCGCCCCTTTCAGTATGTTCAAATGGTGGCTGACGGATGGTTTGGTCATGTCAAAGTGGGCGGCGATCTCCCCGGCAGTCAATTCCCCCTGCGCCAGAAGCTCCAGAATACGGCGCCGGGTAGGGTCGGCCAGGGCCTTGAATGCGTCCGGCATGGTAGTACCTCCTTTTTATGGGTAAATGATTAGATAAACTTCTAACTACTGTGGCTACAATATACACCCTTTCCGGGCGGTTGTCAAGGGGCGAAAACAAAAAAGCAAAAGAAAAATCCCGGCGCAGCGGGTGCGCCGGGAAAAGGCAGGGAAAGCGGTTATTCGTACTGCACGTTATCGACCAGATTCTGCAGCACCATCGCGTCCAAAAGCTGGGAGTGGACGTAGTTCTCGCCGTAGACCTGGAACAGGGCGGACGGGTCCGCAATGGCGAACTGCTTGGTGAAGTTGGCGTCCATCATGGCGGCGTCGCACTTCATGCCCTGCTTCTCAGCCACGGCCTGCAGCAGCAGCGCCTGCTGTGCCTGGGCTTCGATGGCGTCCGCAGCGTCCGTGATGAAGTCCTCCACGGTGTCGTAAGCGGTGCCCAGCAGGCCGGAACTTACGATGTCGGTCATGGTCACGCCGTAGTTCACCGCGTAGTTACGCACGCCGAACAGCAGCACGTCACGGTAGTAATCCAGCACGGACTGGGGCATTTCCTCGGCAAAGGTGGCTTTGTTGTACAGGGCCGAGAACACGGCGCTGGACTGGTTGGAAAGGGAGACCTGATTGCTGGCAAAGGCGGTCACGTCAGCCGCGTTGGCAAAGCCCATGGCTTCGGTCAGGTTTTCCTGCACCCATTCGTCGGTCATTTCGGGCAGAACGGTCTCGCTGATGTAGTTCAGCGTGGTGCTGAACACGGCGTCCTTGCCGGCCACATCGGCGTTGCCGTAATCTTCGGGGAAGGTGACGTTCACATCAAAGGTCTCGCCGGGGGTATGGCCGACGATCTGTTCCTCAAAGTCGTCGATGTAGGAATGGCTGCCCAGCACCAGATTGGTGCCCTGGCCCTGGGTGTCGCCGCCGTCGAAAGCCACACCGTCGATGGTGCCCACATAGTCGATGTTCACCGTGTCGCCGTCGGCCGCAGCGCGGTCGGTGACCTGATTCTCGGTGGCAAAGTTGTTCAGAATGTTGGAGTTGATGAAGTCGGTCACGTCCGCATCATCGACTTCGCCCAGCGCCGCGTCAATGGTGATGGCGGCGTAATCGTCCGGCAGGGTGACGTAGTCGGCAGCGGTCACGCCTTTCAGATAGCCGTTTTCGTCAAAGCCGTCGGAGTAGCTGAAATCCGCCAGATAATCATAGGCGGACTCATCCACGGCGGTCTCCGGGGTGGAGGAAGTTTCGGGGGTGGCGGTCTCGGCCGTGGATTCGCTTTCGGCGGTGCTGCCGCAGCCAACCAGGGCGGCGGTCAGGCTCACAGCCAGCACGCAGGCGGTGGAGCGGAACAATACTTTCTTTTTCATGGGGTTCTCCTGTGTATAGTAGTAAATTGCATACGCAATCTCTATTATACACGATTTTGGAAAAAAGTACAGTAAAAAAACAGAAACAGCGGGCGCACTCTTGACTTTAAGTATGCTTTAAGATGTATAATACAGGAAAACACGGCTTTTGTGCCGAAAAACGGGGGTTTGAGTACGATGGAACTTTTCAATCACGCCAAAAAACTGGGGTTCGGCCTGATGCGGCTGCCGCTGACCGACCCCAACGACGCGGGCAGCATCGACATAGAGCAAACCAAACAGATGGTGGATACCTTCCTGGAACGGGGCTTCACCTACTTTGACACGGCGTGGATGTACTGCGCTTTCAAGAGCGAGGACGCGGTCAAGACCTGCCTGACCAGCCGCCACCCGCGCGAATCCTTTACGCTGGCGGACAAGCTGCACGCGGGCTTTATCCATACGCTGGAGGACCGGGACAAGATCTTCAACACCCAGCTTGAAAAGACCGGCGCGGGCTACTTTGATTATTACCTGCTGCATGACATGGGCGCCGAGCACTACGAAATTTACAAGAAGCTGGACTGCTTCACCTGGTTGCAGCAGAAGAAAGCCGAGGGGCTGGTCAAGCATATCGGCTTTTCTTTCCACGACCATGCGGACCTGCTGGACCGCATCCTGACCGAACACCCGGAAGTGGAGTTCGTGCAGCTCCAGCTCAATTATCTGGACTGGGACAGCGAGGGCGTGCAGTCCCGCAAATGTTATGAAGTGGCCGAAAAGCACGGCAAGCCGGTCATTGTTATGGAGCCGGTCAAGGGCGGCACGCTGGCTAAGGTCCCCCAGGCGGTGGAAGAAATGTTCAAGGCCCATACGCCGGGGGCCTCGGTGCCGTCCTGGGCCATCCGCTTTGCGGCCAGCAAGCCCAACGTGAAGATGGTGCTTTCCGGCATGAGCGATATGCAGCAGCTTCTGGACAACACCGGGTACATGCAGGACTTCCGCCCGCTGGACGCCGAAGAAGAAGCCTGCGTGCAGCGCGCGGTGTCCATCATCAACGCCGGGATCGCGGTGCCCTGCACGGGCTGTTCCTACTGCACCGAGGGCTGCCCCATGCACATTGCCATCCCGCGCTATTTCTCGCTGTATAACGCCGACCTGCAGGAACTCCCCGGCAAGGACTGGACGCCCCAGCGGGAATACTATGACAACCTGACGAAAGAGTTTGGCAAGGCCAGCGCGTGCATCGCCTGCGGCCAGTGCGAGGGCGTCTGCCCGCAGCATCTGCCCATCATCGAAGATCTGAAAAAAGTGGCGCAGCATTTTGAAAATGCCTGATGCCGTATCGCTGTAAACAACAGGAAAGGCCGCCCCTGTCGGGGCGGCCTTTCCTGTTTATTGTTGGCGCCGAATAGGCAAGATAAAAACCCCCAGTTCAACTGGGGGTCGGTAA
>SAMEA3387511__coassemble_1418_pt1 | contig 36692 bp, 24 predicted proteins | sample SAMEA3387511__metabat2_low_PE_011 | metagenome-assembled genome bin SAMEA3387511 (sample SAMEA3387511) | Felis catus | biome: Faeces | place: United Kingdom | collected 2012
GCGGCGACTACATGCTGCCTGCCGGTGTGCAGAACTACAGCATTCTGGAACAGTACGTTCCCGCGGGCTATAAGATGACCGTTACCGGCGACTTCCAGGTCACCGCGGGCGGCAAGCTGGACGTGAACGTGGAAAAGATCACGGACACCGTGGTCATGAATATCCGCTTCATGGAAGGCGAGACCTTCATCGCGGGCGGCGACTACATGCTGCCTGCCGGTGTGCAGAACTACAGCATTCTGGAACAGTATGTCCCCGAGGGCTATGAGATGGACGTGATGGGCGACTTTATGGCGGCCCAGGACGCCAAGCTGGAAGTGCCGGTTCACAAGATCGCGGACGAACCCGAGGATAAACCCGAGGACAAGCCCGGCGAGGGCGGCGGCGACAACGGTTCCGACAGCAGCACGCCTGCCGCCGGAACGAATGACAACGGCAGCAATGCCCAGAACGGCCAGACGGACGCGCAGGTCGTGAAAGCCGATGTCCCGGCGGATAATTCCACCAAGATCATGCCCCAGACCGGCCTGAGCGCCGAGAAGCCCGTGGTGTTCGGCGCCATGATGGTGACGGGCCTGGGCAGCGCGGCGGCCTACCTGTTCGTGCTGCGCAAAAAACTGAACTGACGCGCGGCATCCCGCCTCCCCCATGAGCAGGGGCATATCCCCCGGCTGCGTTTGGCGGTGTATCGGGCCAGGACCGCGGGCTTTGCCCGCCCAATAGAAAAAGCCGTTCCCCCACAAGGGGGAACGGCTTTTGGCGTTTTTATCCCGGTTACTCGGTGTAGAACAGCATCCGGCTGTAGCAGGGCAGGGGCCAGTATTCTTCGTCCACCAGCTCCTCAGCCCGGTCGGCGGCGGCGCGCAGCCGCGCCATGATCGGCAGCACCTCGTCATGGAAGGCGTGCGCCTTGGCGACTTCGTCCTTCATGGCGCTGACGCGGTCGGTGGTCTCCTTCAGCTCGTCGGCCGCGTCGGACATCTCGTCCGTGTAGCGGGACAGCGCCACCAGCAGCTTGCTTTCGGCTTTGGTGGAAATGCCCTCCACAGCGGCGGTCTTGGCGGCGGCCGTGTTGGCCACTTCGCCCATGTAGGCCGTGGCGGCCGGGATCAACTGTTTGCCCGCGATCTTCAGCATCGTGCGGGCTTCGATGTTCACGATCTTGGAGTAATGCTCCATCTCGACCTCGTAGCGGCTGAGCATCTCGGTCTTGGTCAGCACGCCGAACTCTTCCATCAGGGCGATGTTCTTCGGCGCTGTCAGCGCGATCAGCGCGTCGGTCGAGGACTTGCAGTTGGGCAGGCCGCGGCGCTCGGCTTCCTCTTTCCAGGCGTCGGTGTAGCCGTTGCCGTTGAAGATCACGCGGCGGTGCTCGTTCAGCGTCTTTTTGACCCAGGCGGCCGCGGCGCTCTCAAAGTCGGCGGCCGCGGAAGTCTCCTCGGTAAAGGCTTTGAGTTCCTTGGCGACGGCGGTGTTCAGGATGGTGTTCGCGTCCGAAAGGTTCTGCGACGAACCCGGCATACGGAACTCGAACTTGTTGCCCGTAAAGGCGAACGGCGAAGTACGGTTGCGGTCGGCGGTGTCCTTGCTGAACTTGGGCAGCACGTCCACGCCCAGGTCCATCTTCATCTTGACCGGCCCGGCGTAGGGGGAATCGGTGCAGATGGCGTCGATGACGGCCTCCAGTTCCTCGCCCACGAAGATCGAGATGATGGCCGGCGGGGCCTCGTTGGCGCCCAGGCGGTGGTCGTTGCCCGGCGTCGCTACGGAGGTGCGCAGCAGGTCGGCGTATTCGTCCACGGCCTTGATGACGGCGGACAGGAACACCATGAACTGCAGGTTCTCCATGGGGGTGTCGCCGGGGTCCAGCAGGTTTTCTTCCTGGGTGCTCAGGGACCAGTTGTTGTGCTTGCCGCTGCCGTTGACGCCCTCGAACGGCTTCTCGTGCTGCAGGCAGACCAGACCATGGCGGGACGCGATCTTGCGCATCATTTCCATCGTCAGCAGGTTGTGGTCGATGGCGACGTTCGTCACGTCGTAGATGGGCGCCAGCTCGTGCTGGGCGGGCGCGACCTCATTGTGCTTGGTCTTGGCGGGGATGCCCAGCTTCCACAGTTCTTCGTCCAGTTCCTTCATGAACTCGGACACCACGGGCCGCAGCGTGCCGAAGTAGTGTTCCTCCAGTTCCTGGCCCTTGGACGGGGCCGAGCCGAACAGCGTGCGGCCGGTCAGGATCAGATCCAGGCGCTTGTTGTAGTCCTCTTTGCGGATCAGGAAGTACTCCTGCTCCGGGCCGACGGTGGTGGCTACGCGGGGCACGTTCTTGCCGAACAGGTGCAGCACCTTGCACGCCTGGTCGCTGATGGCCTGCATCGAGCGCAGCAGCGGGGTCTTGTTGTCCAGCGCCTCGCCGGTGTAGGAGCAGAACGCCGTGGGGATGCACAGCACGTCGTCCTTCACGAACGCATAGCTGGTGGGGTCCCAGGCGGTGTAGCCGCGGGCTTCGGCGGTGGCGCGCAGGCCGCCGGACGGGAACGAGGAAGCGTCCGGCTCGCCCTTGATCAGCTCTTTGCCGGAAAACTCCATGATGGCGGTGCCGTCGGGCTGCGGGCTGACGAAGCCGTCGTGCTTTTCACTGGTGATGCCGGTCAGGGGCTGGAACCAGTGGGTGTAATGGGTGGCGCCCAGCTCGATGGCCCAGCGTTTCATAACGCTGGCGACCACGTTCGCCACTTCCAGGTCCAGGGGCTGGCCGTTTTCAATGGTCGCCTTCAGGCTCTTGTAAGTGGAGCTGGGCAGACGCTCGCGCATCTCATGCTCGTTAAAGACCTTGCTGCCGTAAAGTTCCATGACGGTTGCTGCCATAACTACATACTCCTTACATCAAACGCTCTTTACCGGTCAAACGCTTTTACAGGAAAGGGCGCTGCGAAACACCTTCGCAACGCCCGCGCTGTTATGCCTTATTATACGGGCTGCCGTGCAGAAATGCAACTGGCGAACTGCTCAAATCCCATATAAATCTATTGGGAAAACTGGCGAAAATGTCCATCGTCCCGGCAAGCCGGATGTGTTATACTGATAAGGCATGAAAAAACGGCGGTTTCGCCGCCTTTTGGGAGGGGATCACCATGGAGATCGAACGCAAATGGATGGTGGCGGGCTGGCCCGACGGCCTGCAGGAGACCGAACGCTACCAGATGGACCAGGGCTATATCAGCGTGCGGCCGACGGTGCGCATCCGGCGGGAAGCACTGGCGGGCGGGCCGACGGCGCTGGTGCTCTGCTTCAAGGGGGCGGGGACCCTGAGCCGGGAGGAGATCGAGACCGAGATCGACGCGGAGCTTTTTGCGAAGCTGGAGCGGCTGATCGGCAAACCGCTGATCCATAAGGAGCGGCGGGGCTACGCGCTGCCCGGCGGGCTGACGCTGGAAGTGAACTGTGTGGACCCGGGGCAGCCCACGGCATTCTGGTATGCCGAGGTGGAGTTTGAGACCGAAGCGCAGGCGCTTGCATGGGACCCGGCGGGCGCGGCGCTGGGGGGATACCTGTGCGACGAGTGCACAGGCCGGCCCGGCGCGAGCATGGGGGAATACTGGCTGCAAACGCGCGGGGAAATGGAAAAATAAAGAGAATAGATAAAAGATAATAGATAATAAATATGGTGGATCGCGGGCCGTGCGGCCCGCTCGAATGGGGGCGCGTCCCGGAAGGTGTGTGGCGCTGGGAAACGGGACCCCTCAGTCTGCGCCTGTGGGCGCATCCAGCTCCCCTAAAAGGGGAGCCTTTGAGTGGGTCACAACACAGGAAGCTGCAGGCGGCGCTCGACTCCGCGGCCCCTAAAGGGGAGCCTTTGACGGGTGGTAGAGTAAAAGCCTCCCCTCGTAGGGGAGGTGTCTGCGAAGCAGACGGAAGGGTTCTGCACTTCCCGGAAGGCATAACATACCGGGATATTTTCGCGCCTACATTCTGCCGTACCGTCAAAAACAAAATATCCCGTTTTCGTTGGTTTGTAGGGCGGGGTCTTGACCCCGCCGCGGGTGTGTCCCGGCAGGTGCAGCGCAGCCGGGCAACAAAACCCCTCAGGCCGCTGCGCGGCCAGCTCCCCTAAAAGGGGAGCCTTTAGGTGAGCAACAACATAGAAAGTCGCAGGCGGCGCTCGACTCCGCGGCCCCTAAAGGGGAGCCTTTGACGGGTGGTAGAGTAAAAGCCTCCCCTCGTAGGGGAGGTGTCTGCGAAGCAGACGGAAGGGTTCTGCACTTCCCGGAAGGCATAACATACCGGGATATTTTCGCGCCTACATTCTGCCGTACCGTCAAAAACAAAATATCCCGTTTTCGTTGGTTTGTAGGGCGGGGTCTTGACCCCGCCGCGGGTGTGTCCCGGCAGGTGCAGCGCAGCCGGGCAACAAAACCCCTCAGTCTGCGCCTGCGGCGCATCCAGCTCCCCTGAAAGGGGAGCCTTTGACGGGTTGTAGAGTAAAAGCCTCCCCTTTAGGGGCTGCGAAGTCGAGCGCCGCCTGCGGCGGATGCAGCGAGACGAAGCAGGGGCCGCGGTCGCAGAATGCAAGCGCCGCCCCAAGGCGCGCAGCATGATGCGCGAACCGCAACCCGTGGGTGTCTGCCGCAGGCAGACGGAAGGGTCAGGAACATCCCCATAGCCCGGAAGGGTTCGGGCCGTAGAACCCTCTGCGCGGCAGAACTCAAGCCCCCGCCCATCCGCCGCCCCTAAAAAATTCCGGACAAAAATGTAAAATTCTGCCGTACTGCGGCAGAAGTCTTTACAAATGCCCCGGAAACCGCTACAATAGAACCAACTAACATCAGCAACCAGTCCGTATGGATGGAACAAAAAGAAAAGAGGAACTGCGAATGAAACGGAAACTGCTGATCGCTGTGGCTCTTCTGTCGCTCTGCGTGGCGCTGGCCGCCTGCAAAAAGGGCGGCGACGAACAACCCGCGCCCACCGCTGCGCCGGAAGCCACCGCTACCCCGGAACCTACCCTGCCCCCCTACGAGGCCAACGTCCTGACCGGCGAACCGCAGGGCGATGATTACAAGAACCAGCGCATCACGGCCGTCATGGTCAACAACATCGTGGCGGCCCGCCCCCAGCGCGGCCTGTCCAAAGCGGACATCCTGTTCGAGATCAAGGTCGAGGGCGGCATCACCCGTTTCATGCCCCTGTACACCGATTTCTCCGACGTGGGCGAGATCGGTCCCGTGCGTTCCGGCCGCGACCAGTTCTTCCGCCTGATCCTGCCCTGGCAGGCTCTCTATGTCCATGAGGGCCAGTCCGTGGTCATGCAGCAGTATGCCATCGACTACAGCTACGGCAACCTGAACATCAACGACGTGGGCAACTGGGGCTACCGTGACGAGGACCGCGTCAACTGGGCCGGCGCTTCCCACAGCAACGGCACCCTTGCCACCGAACACACCCTGTATATGAACTCCGACCTGCTGGCCGAGTATATCCAGGAAAACAACATCGACATGGACCGCACCTACAACTCCACCTTCTTCAACTTCGTGGACTACCGCACCGGCGAGACCCGCGACCTGTCCAACAGCCTGGACAGCGCCTACAGCGATAAGTACGGCCCCGTTGTCACCGACGGCGAATACATCGAGATCGAGCACAGCCCGTCTTACAAGACCCGCTTCCTGTATGATGCTTCCACCAACACCTACACCATGCAGCAGAACTACAGCGACGGCGTCTGGCGCGACACTGTGGACGAAGCCAGCGGCACCACGCTGACCTTCCCCAACGTGCTGATCCTGTACACCGACATCCACACCTACCCCGGCCACGAGGCCAAGGACCTGCAGTATGCTGAGTACGCCTGGGGCGGCATCGGCTACTACTGCTACGGCGGCAAGTGCGAGAAGATCTACTGGCAGAAGGGCACCCCGCAGGAAGTCCTGCGCCTGTACTACCTGACCGAGGACGGCCAGTGCAGCGACACCCTGCTGGACGTGAACACCGGCAAGAGCTATGTGGCCGTGACCGACGTGGACTACGCCGAGAACTTTATGCACACGACCCTGGCCGACATGGACCTGGAAGACACCACCACCAAGACGTATGAGAACGACTATGTGGAGGACGATGCCGAGGCCGGCGAGACCCTGGGCATGAGCACCGACGACCTGACCAACAACGCCACCGGGACCGGCGAAGCCGATGACGGCGTAGACCCTGACGCCGTGGGCTGATCCCCCGGACCGAACCCGCATACCCCAGCGCAGTCCGCCCCGGCGCGGGCTGCGCTGCTTCTTTTGAAAGGAACCTTCCACTATGAAACGAACCATCCAGGCTATGGGCCTGACCGCCGCCCTGCTGGCGGGCCTGCTGCTGGGCGGGTGCGCCGGCGGCGCGGGCAGCGCCCCGTCCGAACCGGCGGCCACGGCGACGCCGTCGCCTACGCCGGAGGCCGAGCCGACGCCCAACCCCCTGACCGGGCTGACGGACGCCGACTACACCAACCGCCGCCCGGTGGCGGTCACGCTGCGCACCCTGACCGGCGCGGCCCCGCAGTGGGGTCTTTCGAGCGCCGACGTGCTGGTGGAAGGCGTGACCGAAGGCACCACCGCCAGCCTGATGGCCCTGTACAGCAATGTGGATTCCATCAGCAAGGTGGGGCCGGTGGGGCCGGGGCGCGACCTGCTGCTGCAGTTTGCGCTGCCGCTGAACGCCCTGCCCGTACACATCAACAAAAATATCTATGCGTCCAACCTGCTCAACACGCTGAGCTATCAGGACCTGGACGGCTACCACATCGGCAAGGCGGCCTTTGCCTTTGACCAGGACCGCCAGAACGCGGGCTACCAGGAAGAAAACTGCTGGTACACCACCGCCGACCTGATCCGCGCCGGGCTGGAACAGTACGGCGCATCGCTGGACGGGGCCAACACGCCGCTGTTCCTGTTTGGGGAACGCCCGGCTGTGGCCGAAAGCGACCGCAACGCCACCAGCCTGACGGTGACGTTCTCGGCCGATGACAGCGAACAACTGAACTTTGTGCCCGATACCGGGCTGTACGTCAAGACCAACGCCGACGGTTCCCCCACCACTGACGCCGACAACGGCCAGCAGGTGGCCTTTACCAACGTGTTCGTGCTGTATGCGTCCAGCGGCATCAAGGACGACGGCTATACCCGCGAATATGAACTGACCGGCGGCGACGGCATCTACCTGACCGGCGGCGGGTGGGAGGCCATCCGCTGGAGCAAGGAGGACGCCACCGCCCCGCTGCAGCTTACGACGGCCGACGGTTCCCCGCTGGTCGTCAGCCCCGGCAAGAGCTTTATTGCGGTGTGGGGCGGCTACTACGGCCAGAGCCTGCGCCTGACCGGCGCGGACGGCACGGAACAGACGCTGCCCGCCAAACCGGCGCTGCTGGAAAGTGGCGTCAGCGACGAAGCCGCCGCGGCAGCCGAAGCCGAGTTCCAGAAGCAGCAGAAGATCATCGATGCGCAGGCGGCCCTGGACGCCGCCAAGGCTCAGTTGGACGAAGCCCAGACCGCCCTGGACGAAGCGCAGGCCGCCCTGGAGGAGGACAGCGAGAACGCCGACCTGATCGCCAAGCGGGATGAGGCGCAGGCCACGCTGGATCAGTTGAACCAGACCATCGCGGACAGCGAAGCCATCCTGACCGAAGCGGGCATAGACCCCAACGCCAGCGAGGAAGGCGGGGAAGAAGGCGCCGAAGCCGCGTCGAGCGAGAGCACCGCGGAATAACGCCGCCGCGCCCGTGCGCGCAACTCTTATAAAACCCATAAAATGACCCCGCCCCCGGCAGGTAGTTCCTACCGGGGGCGGGGATTTTGCTGTATGTATTTACAATGGTATGTTGCTTTCCCCAAAATCGCACGGATGTGCGATTTTAGTTGAAAGTTCTTTGCTTACTTTCTTTCCAAGAAAGTAAGTACAGCTCACACGGCGCTGACGTCGCCGCCCGCAGCGGCATCCTGGGGCTGGGCCGTGAAGAACACGAAGAAGGTGTCGCCGGAGGAATCATCGTCGAACAGCTCCTGGTAGGAGATGGAGAAATCCTGATACCCGGACGGCACTTCGTAGACCAGCAGGCCGGTGCGCTCCTCGTCCACGCCCAGCGTGTAGGTAGAGGGAAGCTGCTCGTCGCTCAAAACCGGAAGATCGGCCAGGTTTTCGGTGTCGTAGGTGATCGGCACGCGGAAATCTTCCTCACCCTCGGACCCCCACTGTGCCTGGAAGTCGGTGTCGTACATCTCGACGCTGGAGCTGCCGGTGTTGTGAACGGTCACGTCCGCGACCAGGAAGATGTTGCCCTCGGCGGGGGTGGCGCCCGCAAATTCGGTGCAGGTGTAGGCGTCGTTTACTTTGTAGTCGAAGAAGTAGGTGTGCATCGTGTCGCCGATGCGGCCTTCGCCGTAGCTGTCCTCGGCTACGATGTCCTCGCCGGAATCGCTGGCGGCCGGTTCTTCGGCAGTGCTCTCGGTGCTGCTGGCGCTGCCGGTATCGGCGGACGCGCTGCCGGTGTCAGCGCCGGGCGTGCTGCAGGCGGTCAGGGCCGCCATCGCAGTCAGGGCCAGGGCGGCGCATACAGGGTGTTTCAGTTTCATACAGAAGATTCCTCCTTTTTTACGGGGTCGAAAACAGAGAAAAGCCCCAATCTTGCCCCTCAGTATACCATATCCGCCCTTGACCGCGCAAGAGGCGCACTCTGATTTTTTGCCGAAAAAGCACACGTCCCCGCGCGAGTGACAGCGCCGCGCCGCAAAGCGCCAACGCCGCCCCCGCCCGGGGACGCATTTGGTTTATTCTTCCACGCTGTCCAGATAGCCCAGCGGCACCACATCGTAGGCTTCGGCCAGGTGGTCCCGCATCCACATCTCGGCGTCCAGCCGCAGGCTGTAGCCCGCGCCGGGGTCGGTCATCCATTCCTCCGGCTTGCGGAAGGGCAGCGCGTGCTGCGCCAGCATGTTCATGATGACGCCGCCGTGGGTCACGCAGGCCGCTTCCTCGGTGTGGGTGCGCAGCAGGTACTCGAACATCTTCATCAGCATGCCCGACGTGCGCTCAAAAAACGCCTGCCGCCCCTCGGCGCCCGCGGGCACCGTGCGGCTGGTGGGGTCCATCCACTGGGCGAACTCCGGGTCCTTCACCAGTTCGGTCAGCGGCCGCCCCTCGAACTTGCCAAAGGCCATCTCCCGCAGGTCCTGCAGTTCGATCTGCCGCGCGCCGGGGAACAGCAGTTCCGCCGTCTGGGTGGCGCGCAGCATCGGGCTGGTGAACACCAGCGGCACGTCCGGGTAACGGAACTGCGCTTTCAGCTCCTGCAACTGGGCGCGGCCCTCGTCGCACAGCGGCAGGTCGGTGCCGCTGCCTATGTACAGCCCCTGCAGGTTCCCGGCGGTCAGGCCGTGGCGGATCAGATGCAGCTTGTAATATTTCACGGTGTTTCTCACTTTCCTTAAGGGGGAACAGGCGGTACGCCCACATTACCCCATAATAAACTACCTTACCAGCATACCCCAAAACGGCCCCCGCCGCAAGGAAAAATCATTACAGTTTGGTTACAAAATAAAACCCGCCATCCGCGCGCGCCCGCAGCGCCCACAATATTTATACCCCGCGCCGCACCGCCAGCCCCAAGATGTGGGCGCATGGGGCAAAACGGCCCAAAGCGGCGCAAAAAACGGGGCAGATCGTGCCGAAAGCCGGGTTTACAAAGTGTTTTTTGACGAATATAATATACAGCACGTAGAAACTACAGGCCGGCCGGTCCCGGCGGCCCGGCGCGCCCTGCGCCGGTGGGACCCGCCGCGAAAGAGGATGGATATGGCCAACGAATTCAGCCGTATTCTTACGCTGCTGCGTAAAGAACGGGGCATCACACAAAAACAGGCGGCGCAGGAGCTGGGCATCAGCCAGGCGCAGCTCTCCCATTATGAAAAAGGCATCCGCGAGTGCAGCCTGGCGTTCGTGGTCCAGGTGGCCGACTACTACGACGTAAGCTGCGACTACCTGCTGGGCCGCAGCGCCGAGCGCAGCGGCCAGACCATCCGGGTGGAGGACCTGCCCGGCGCGGGGTCCAGCACCAGCGGCAGCGTCTACCGCGGCAGCGTGCTGCCCACCATGTATAAAAAGCTGATCGGCAACTCGCTGGATATTTTGTACGATAAATTGCAGGAAAGCGGGGACAAGCAGCTTGTCACGGCGGTCAGCCGCTACCTGATGCTGGCCGTGTACAAGATGTTCCGCCAACTGCACGACGCATCGCCCCGCAACGTGGCCGGTATGTTCCGGGTGCGCGGCGCGCGCTGGCAGGCGGGGGCCGACGCCGCCATGCGCCTGACCGAAGCCGACCTGACCGCCCTGCTGCGCGGCGAGGACGGCACCCGCCCCAGCAGCGACCCGGCCACCCGCGCGCTGACCACCGAACGGCTGACCCACGACTACCCCCGCCACGCCACCAGCCTGTTGAACCTGATCAAAAACGCCGAGGAAGCCATGCACGACCCCAGCCAGGGGGCGTGAAACCGCAGCGTGTCGAGTTTCTCGACACGCTGCAAAAGGGGCAACAGTCGCGCGCGGCGGTGCCTGACGCTCCTGTTTAACGGGTTGCGGTTCCCGCATCCCGCAGCGCGCGCTTTAAGCGGCGCTTGCGCTCTGCGACCGCTGCCCCTGCTCCGCCTTGCTGCATCCGCCGCAGGCGGCACGCGGCTTCGCAGCTCTTTGGATTCCCCTTCGACAAAATTTTGCGGCAAATCGCGCAATCGGCCTGTGGCCTCATACACAATTTGCCGCAAAATTTCCCTGTATGTGTTGCCAGCGTCGGCGCAATCTCCGGCCTAAGAGCCGGGCCTTACGGCCCGGTTGGCCTCCGAAACGCGCCTGCGGGCGCAGTGTCCGCCGCTGGCAACGGATTTTGAATCTTTTCCGACAGACTGAGCACAGGCCGCTGCCCAAAGGGCAGCGGCCTGTATTTTTGTCGTTCTCTTCAAGAATCAACGAAATGACGCCGAAAGCGGGCTGCAGGGCCGGGCGCGGCGGCCGCCCCTGGGGATGGGTCATTTCCCGGCCAGCGCAGCGCGGCAGCGGGGGCAGACGAACTTGCCGTGCAGCTCCACCGAGCCGGGCGCGACCTCGCCGCACAGGGCGCAGGCGTCGGCCGGGCGGTATTTCCGCAGCAGGATGGCGTCGCCTTCGGTCAGGATCTCCAGCGGCGTATCGGCGTTGATCCCGAACGTGCGGCGCAGTTCCTTGGGCAGCACCACGCGGCCCAGCGAATCAATGTGGCGGACGATCCCGGTAGAAATCATGATGAACCTCCTGTGCCGCCACGCGGCGGCGTTTGCAAAATATGGTGGGGGATCGTGTCCCCTCGCGCAATTTCTTGTAGTTATTATACGAGAAGATGGTAATATTGTCAATATTTGGCAGCGCAAAAGCGTTCGACAAAAACCGACGAAACGCGGTGCTGCGCTGTATTTTATATAAATTTGGACGGCTTCCCGGTTTGTGTGGGAAAAACTTCTTCCAAAAACCGACATTTTTTGCGCGGCGTTACAACTCGGACACAACTTGGACACAATCCCGTGTTAGGATGTTCCCATCGGAAGTGTAACCCCTTTGCAGGAAAGGAGCCGCCCTATGGCCAAAGCCCGGATCGTCCATTACGAACAGCCCGTGCGCCGCGCGCCGGAACCCGCCACCTATGTCAGTTGGGCACGCCGCCGCAGGCGGCGCCGGGCGCGGCGGCTGCTGTTCGCCTTGGCGGCGCTGGTGCTGGCGTCGGCGGCGGCCTATGTGGTGTGGTACAACCACCCGGCCCGCACGGCGGGGCAGGACCGCGCCACGGCCGCGGACCCGGCGGGCAGCGCCGGGCAGGACCCCGGCGGCATGGCGGCCGGGCTGGCCGGGGCGGGGGACGGGCGCATCGTGGTGGCCATCGACCCCGGCCACGGCGGGGTGAACCCGTCCATCGGGGCGGAGGACTACGGCAGCGAGGCCAACGGCCTGCGCGAAAGCGAAGTCACGCTGGCGACCGCCCAGGCGCTTTACGACCTGCTGGAAGCGGACGGCCGCTTTGCGCCGATGCTGACCGCCGACGGCACCGCCTACCGGAAGCCCAGCGAACGGGGCGCGGCGGCCCGCGACGCGGGGGCGGAGTTTTTGCTCTCGATCCATCTGAACTGCGACGGCAGCAGCGAAACGTCGGGCTTCGAGTGTTACGCCGCGCCGCCGGACCTTGCCACCAACGCCGAAAGCCTGCGCTTCGGCACGCTGGCCGCCCAGGCGTTCGGGGACCTGGGGCTGCGGCTGCGGGGCGCCAACGGCGTGCGGTACTTATATTATGACGGCAACAACCAGAAGCAGATCTACGAATCCACCGATTCCACCCCCCGCAGCGACCCCACCTTCACCGTGCTGGAAGCCTGCGGCTGCCCGGCCGTACTGTGCGAGGAAGGCTTCATCAGCAGCCCGTCGGACATGGACCTGCTGGCCGGGGACGAGGGATGTGCCGCGGCGGCGGAACTGTACTACCAGTGTTTGTGCGAATACTTCGGGCTGGAAGCGGAGAACAGATAAAAAAATAATAGATAAAAGATAATAGATAATAAATAAGGTGGATCGCGGGCCGCAGGCCCGCTCAAAAAGATTGGTTGGATTGTGAGGGAAAGTAACCGGCCCGCGCAAAAGCATGGGCTGCGGGGTAGGGGTACAGGCCCGCGCAGAACGGCCGCCTGCATCCCGTCCGACCATTTTTATCACTTTCATCGACCCCCACCGGCGGCACGTCCGCCGGTGGGGACGTTTTTTGCTGCCGAACCGACAGCGGTCAAGCCTGTTTGGAATTTCTTCGCTTCCTTCTTTGCAAAGAAGGAAGCTTTTTTCAGCCTTTTCGGCGCAGCGTGTCCGCCCGGCGGGCTTTTGCAGTCTTTCCCACTGATTTTCGGGTTTCCCCGGCCTGCGGCAAAAAGTACCGTTTGCCCCGTGGTATAGTGCAGGCACCGTACGGCATAGAACATAAAGGGGGAACCGATCTTATGGCTGTGTTTACCAAGGAGAATCTACATCTTCCGGCGCTGGACGCCGGTGCGCTGCTGCCCGCGGGGGCGCGGACTTCGGCGCTGCTGTGGCAGGGGGCCGCGGCCTGCACCGGGCTGGTGCTGGGGGCCGGGCAGGTCTATGGCGGGGCCGCGCCGTTCGGGCTGGCGCTGGTCATCGGCTGCCCGCCCGGTTACTTACTGGCCGCGGGCGCGGGGGCGCTGGCGTCCAGCCTGGTCTTTCAACCCCTGGGGATGGGGCTCAAACTGGCGGGGGCGCTGGCGGCTGCCGTGGCGGGGCGGTGGCTGGGCGGCGGCAAAGCCCGCACCGGCGCGCTGGCCGGCTGCCTTGCGCTGCTGGCCGTGCAGGCCATGGAACTTTTTTTCGCGGGGGGCATCCTCGATCCCGCGCAGCTCGCCGCCACGGGATGCACCGCGCTGCTGGCGGCGGGGTTTGGCTGGGCGTTCGTACATTTTCCCGTGCGGCAGGCGCAGGGGGCCTGCCTGTGGCTGGCTGTGGGGGTGGCCTGCCTGCAGCGCTTTGCCGCAGGGCCTTTGGTTCCGGGCCTGGCGCTGGCCGCAGCGGCGGGCCTGTGCGCGGCCATAGCGGGCACGCTGGAACAGACGGCGGTGCTCAGCATCGCGTTTGCGGCGGCCATCACGGCGGCCAGCCCGGACCTGTGCTATGCGGCGCTGGCGGTGGCGCTGGGCAGCCTGGCGGCGGCCTGCCTGTACCCCGGCGAACGCTGGCGCTGTGCGGGGGTGTTCGTCGCGGGCTGCACGCTGGGGGCGCTGGCCGCCCCCAACGCGGCGGGGGTGCTGCCGCTGGCGGTGGGCGGGGGCCTGGGGGCCTGCGCGGCGCTGGCTTTGCCCGGTGCGTGGCTGCGGGCCGTGTTCCCGGCGCCCGCGCCCCCGGCCCAGGCGCAGGGGCTGAGCGGGGCGGCGCGGCGGCTTTCCAGTGTGGCCGATACCCTCAGCGATATTGCCGAGACCGTCAACGCCGTCTGCACGCGGCAGATGCCGCCGCGGGGCGAAAACTTTGACTTTGTGGTAGAGCACGTCGCCCGCACCACCTGCAAGACCTGCACCCGCCGCAACCGCTGCTGGGTGCGGGGGTATGCCACGGCCATGGACGGGCTGTACCAGCTCAAACCCGCGCTGGAAAGCCGCGGCCGGGTGGAGGTGGAGGACCTGCCGGGCCAGCTTTCGGTCTGCATCCATCCGGGGGACCTGTGCACGGCGGCCAACCATGGTTACCGGCTGTGGCGCAGCCGCCGCCAGACCCGCGCGCGGGCGGCCACCCTGCGCGCGGCCCTCACCGAACAGTACAGCGCCCTGGCGGGGGCGCTGGCCCAGCTGGCGGGGCGGCTGGGGCAGGCGGGCCTGCCGGACCCCCGGCGGGAAGCCAGGGTCGCCCAGCTCTTTGCGGGGCTGGGGCTGGAAGCACTGGAATGCAGCGTGACTTCCGACCTGGCGGGCCGCCTGACGGTATCGGTGACGATCGCCCGCACCCGCTTTACCGGCGAGGAGGCCGCGGCCCTGCGCGAGGAGGTGGCCCGGATCTGCCGCCGCGACCTGGAAGGGCCGGAAGTCACCCATTGCCGCACCGTGACGATGCTGACGTTTGCGGAAAAACCGGCGTTCCGGGCGGAGTTCGGCGCGGCGGGCCGTGCGGCCAAGGGCCAGACGGTCAGCGGGGACGCGCTGGAGCAATTCTGTGATACATCGGGCCGGGCGCAAATGCTGTTGTGCGACGGCATGGGCACCGGCCGCGCCGCCGCCGTGGACGGCCAGATGGCCGCGCGGCTGACCAGCCAGCTTTTGCGCGCGGGCTTTGCCGCCGAAAGCGCGGCCCGCCTGGTCAACGTGGCGCTGGGCCTGAAAAACGCCGAGCAGGAGTCCGGCGCGACGCTGGACCTGCTGACGGTGGACCTGTACACCGGCCGGGCGGGGCTGTTCAAGGCGGGGGCGGCGCCCAGCTTTCTGGTGCGGGGCGGCGTGCCCCACCAGTTGGAGGGGGCCAGCCTGCCCATGGGCGTGCTGGATACCGTGGTGGGCCGCTCGACGACCTTTGGACTGGACGCGGGGGACTGGGTGGTGCTGGTCAGCGACGGCACCCTGGCCGACGGCAGCGAATGGCTGATGCAGCAGTTGCAGCTTTGCGCCAAACTGGACCACACGCCGGAACAGGCCGCCAAAGCCATCACGGACGCCGCCGTGCGCCGCGCGGGGGACAAGCAGGACGACATCACGGTGGCGGTGCTGAAACTGGTCCTGCCGAAGGGGGTGAGCGCGGGGTAAAAGAGGGAAGAGAGAGTTTGCTGTAACATTTTGAGCATGTTCCTGTTGTGTGTAGGGGCGGCCTGCAGGCCGCCCGCCGAGCACCTTTTGGCAGGCGCGGCGCCACCCGTTGGCAGACCCCTCAGCCTGCGCCTGCGGCGCATCCAGCTCCCCTACAAGGGGAGCCTTTTGGGGGAGTGCAACACGGAAAGCCGCAGCCCTGAGGGGGAGCCTTTGACGGGCAGTAGAGTAAAAGCCTCCCCTCCTAGGGGAGGTGTCTGCCGTAGGCAGACGGAAGGGTCCTCCACCTCTCGGAACCTCCCGGAAAGGAGAAACCCCATACCCGCTGCCGCCGCCCACACGGCCAAAACCCATCCCAAACCGTATTTCTCACCCGGCCACCGGCCTGCAAAAAAACGTGATTTTACCAATTGCGCAAAAATATTTCCAGAAAATCTGAAAAAACTGTTTGAAATTCCACAAATATGTGGTAAAGTAGTATCAATCGGTGAGAAATGTTCAAATTCACCAGTAATCTACGCCGCAGGGCGGGTCATAGAGCCCCGGCGCGAAAAGAGGTTTGACGATTCATGGACTATGCAAGCAAAGACATTCGCAACATTCTGGTGGCCGGCCATGCCGGTTGCGGCAAGACGACGCTGACCGAAGCACTGCTGTATCTGAGCGGCGCGACCGAGCGCATGGGCCGTGTGGAGGACGGCACGACCGCCAGTGACTTTGACGCCGAGGAGGTCCGCCGCAAAGCGTCGCTGAATTCCAGCGTGATCCCGGTGGAGTATCAGGGCGTAAAGTATAACCTGATCGACGCGCCGGGCCTGTTCGACTTCGAGACGGGCGCCGCCGAGGGCGTCATGGCGGCCGAGAGCGTGCTGATCTGCGTGTCGGCGCGGTCGGGCGTCAGCGTGGGTGCCGAGAAAGCCTACCGCCTGGCCTGCCGCAACAACAAGGCGCGGATGATCTTTGTCACCAAGACCGACCTGGAAAACGCCGACTATTTCAAGGTGCTGGAGCAGATGAAGATCCGCTTCGGCCCCAGCGTGTGCCCCTGCGTGGTGCCGGTGCGTCTGGACGACGGCACCGTGGCGTACATCAACCTGTTCAGCCAGAAGGCGTTCAAATATGAGGGCGGCAAGCAGATCCAGATCGACCTGCCCGACATCGGCCACCGCTTCGAGGGTCTGATCCAGGCCATGAGCGAAGCCATTGCCGAGACCGACGAAACCCTGATGGAGAAATTCTTCTCCGGCGAGCCGTTCACCACCGAGGAGATCGTCCAGGGCATGGCCACGGGCGTGCGCAGCGGCCAGATCACGCCGGTGTTCTGCGGCAGCGCCGTGAACAATCAGGCATTGGATATGCTGCTGTACAACATGGACGTGCTGCTGCCCGGCGCCGACACCGCCGCCGCAGTGGGCGAAACGAAGGACGGCGAGCCGGTGGAGATCACCGCCGACCCCGACGCCCCGGTCTGCGCCTATGTGTTCAAGACGGTGGCAGATCCGTTTGTGGGCAAACTGAGCTTTATCAAGGTGCTGGCCGGCAAACTGACGGCCACCAGCAACGTCATCAACGCCCGCACCGGCCAGCCGGAACGCTTGGGCAAGACGCTGACGGTCTGCGGCAAAAAGCAGACCGATACCCCGGCCATCACCACCGGCGACATCGGCGCGGTGGCCAAGCTGGCGACCGCCAAGACCGGCGATACCCTGTGCGACCCGGCCCGCGTCGTGGCCCTGCCCGCGCCCGTCTACCCCATCAGCAACTACCGCATGGCGGTCAAGGTCACCAAGAAGGGCGACGAGGGCAAGGTATCCGGCGCGCTGGCCCGCCTGATCGAGGAGGACCCCGCCATCGCCTTTGCCGTGGACCCCGAAACGAAACAGCAGATCATCAGCGGCCTGGGCACCCAGCATCTGGAAGTGGCCGTGGCGAAGCTGAAGAACAAGTTCGGCGTGGAGATCGACCTGGAGGTCCCGCGCGTACCTTACCGTGAATCCATCCGCAAGAGCTGCAAGGCCCAGGGCCGCCACAAGAAGCAGACCGGCGGCCACGGCCAGTTCGGTGATGTGTGGATCCAGTTTGAACCCATCGAGGGCGAAGCCATCGAATTTGCCGAGAACGTATTCGGCGGCAGCGTGCCGAAGAATTTCTTCCCGGCGGTCGAAAAGGGCGTGCGCCAGGCCGCCGAGCACGGCGTGCTGGCGGGCTACCCGATGGTGGGCATGAAGGCCACGCTGCTGGACGGCAGCTATCACCCCGTAGACTCCAGCGAAATGGCGTTCATCATGGCCGCCAAGCTGGCGTATAAGGCCGCGGTGCCCGAAGCGGGCCCCGTGCTGCTGGAACCCATCGGCGCGCTGAAAGCGCACGTCCCGGCGGATAATACCGGCGATATTATGGGTGAGGTCACCAAGCGGCGCGGCCGCGTGCTGGGCATGAGCCCCGACGAGGATGAAATGCAGGTCGTGGAGGCGGAAGTCCCCATGGCGGAAATGCAGGATTTCAATACCTTCCTGCGGCAGCTCACCCAGGGCCGCGGCTGGTATACGTTTGATTTCGTCCGTTACGAAACGCTGCCCTCCAACCTGGAAGGCAAGGTCATCGAACAGGCAAAAGCCCTGGGCAACCTCTCCGACGACGAGTGACCGCCGCAGGGGAGACTGGCCTTGTTCTTTCTTTGCAAAGAAAGAACCAAAGAAACTCTCAACAAAAACCGGGGGTATGGCATACGCCATACCCCCGGTTTTTAATCGAAAGTTCTTTTGGTCCTTTTCTTACAAGAAAAGGATGAGAACAGGCCGTCTTCCCGGTGGCGGGCACCCGGTAGCGGAAAGTAGCGCGGGGTTGCTTGTAAACGGCGCAAAAATATGCTACGCTGGAACCAGAAAGGCAGGTGTACAGTATGACGGCAGCAGAATGGGGCAGGCAGTTGGCCGCCGCCAAATGGGAACGCGGCGCGGCCCTGCCCAGCCCCGGCAACCTGTTGGCCCTGCGTCAATGCCTGGGCGACGCCCTGCCTGCACCGCCCGACCCGGCGGTGCAAAACGCGCCGGTGGAAACGCCGCAGACGGCGGATGTTCTGCCGGACCCGGCGGGCGCAGACGGAACAGGGAAGGCGGCGGCCCCGCCTGTGCCGGAAAAACCGGCCGCCCCAAAGGGCACGGGCAAATGGAGAAAAAGCCGCCCGTGGCTGGTGGCGCTGGCCGTGCTGTGCGTGGTGTTCTGCCTGATCTCGCTGGTCACCTATGTGTTCACGGCGCTGGCGGGGTTCTATCTGCTGCAGATCACGGTGGTGGCGGCGGCCGCCTGGGCCGTGGTATGCAAGGTGCGCGGCCAGTCCGCCGCCCCGGCGCTGTGGGGCGGGCTGAAAGCCGTGGGGGTGCAGGTGACGGCGCTGGCTGTGGCGGCGGTGTTCGCCTATTTTGTCTGGCTGGCCGGGGCCGGGTACCGTGTGGACGCGCTGGTGCCGCTGACCCGGCGGGAAGCGTATTCCGCCCCGGCGCTGTCGGTGGACCTGCGCAGACACGAGGAGGACGAGGGCCCTTACGCCCTGTGCTACGGCAGGGTAACGTCGGTGGAGAGGAACACGGTGCAATATCTGGTGGCCCTCAAAGGTGTGACCGGGGAGCCGGACATAAGCCTTGAACCCAAGAACTTCAGAATCCGCCTGACCTGGCAGCCCGGCGACCCGGACGAGATGCAGTATTATCTGATCCAGTGCAGCGGAAACCGGGGATATAATGTGGTAATGGCGGTGGAGGGGACAGAGAAGCCAATCAGCATCCAGATGAGTTCTGGCGACGGCTCAATCCACGAACGCTGGCTGACCGACCTGACCGAACTCTGGCAGACCTATGGCTGATTTTCGCTCTTCCTGTAAGAAAAGGCCCCACGAACTTTTAATAAAAACCGGATAGAGGGCGCGCCCTCTATCCGGTTTTTGGTTAGAGTTTCTTTGGTCCTTTCTTTGCAAAGAAAGGACGGATCATCACATAGTTCGTCAGCAGCACGCCGTGGCGTTCCACCTGCTGGGGGCGCACCACGCGGTAGCCCCGCCGTTCAAAAAAGGGCCGCGCCGTGATGGATGCGTGCGTTTCCACCGGCCCCGGCACGGCGGCTTCCAGCCGGTCGCACAGGGCCGTGGCGACGCCCTGCCCCTGCCAGTCCTTGTGGACGTACAGCCGGTCCAGATACCCGTCTGCCGCCATATCCCCGAACCCCACGATGCGCCCGCCGTCCACCGCCACCAGCGTCGTGTGCGCCCGGAACGACTGGTCCCAGGCATCCAGGTCTACCCGCCCGTCGGCCCAGGCGTCCAGTTGTTCGGGCGTGTAGTCCCGCGCGTTGACTGTATGTACGGTGTCATAGAACAGCGCCGCCATCTCCCGGCAGTCGCCGGGTCGGTATTCACGCAACAACACTTTTTACAATCTCCTTTATATGAGGATTCGATATGAGAAAGAAGAAACGTTAGTATTTATCCGTTTTTTTGGAGTTACAGGATTTGCAAAGCATCTGGCAGTTATCGGGTACCGTCTGCCCGCCCTTGCTCCAAGGGATTATGTGGTCGCCTTCCATTTCGTCAAATTCAAAATGTTTTTTACAAATGGGGCAAACGCCGTTTTGCTTGCTGTATGCAGCTATTTTGTCGCGTTTGTCGAAGGCGCGTAGATTCAGCAATCTACCGGCATAGGGATCTGTTTCGCGGCAAAGAAGGAATTCATAGATACCTTTCGTTTTTTGCACTTCTTCATCTTCGTGCAGGCGCTTGACTTCGGAGTTCATTACCGCAGAATTGTAGGGGATAGTATGGTATTTGTTGTAAAGATGGCACCAATCTAACCCTTTCATGTCTGCATAATATTTCGGGAAGATTTTCCCGACCCAATTAAATACATCTTGAAAATACTGCCATAACTCGTCCGCATCGGCGTCTGATTTGTGTTGGGCCATATATTCTGTGATTTCTTTGATGCCGTGCAGTTCACAAATGCCTTTCAACGCTTTTTCAAGAAGTTCCTGCCGATTAGGATCACCAGTAATATACCTGTCGGATAAACGTTTTGCCGCGCAGTTTCGTTTGGAAAAATAACGTTTTGCGTCCGAGAGCCAAGTGCCCGTGTATACAGAATTCCGCAGTTCCTGGTCGGACAGTTTTTCCCCGGCAATATTAACTACTTTAAACCATTCCAGCTTTTCGGATTCTTCACCTTCGCAAATATAGATCATGAAATCATAATCCATGATCGCATTATATTTATCGTCGGGAAGGGCGTCCCAATAGTACTTTTTGTTGTCGATAGAAATGGAAAACTTATGGCTTAGATACTGCATAACAGACAAGGTTCTCTGTTGCCCGTCTAAAACTTCGTAAGTATCAGTTCCGGTTTTTACCCAATACATAACGTTCAGCGGAAAGCCTTTTAGTACAGTCTGGATAACAGCTTCAGCCTGATTGTCATCATAGACAAATTCTCTTTGATAAGGAGGACGGATTGCAAGTTTACCGCCATAGGCGAAAACGCCGTCGTCGCCGTTATCAGCGTAACCATTAAAAACGTCTTTTACTTTAATTTGTTTCGGTATAATTTCCATGGCATACTCTCCGTCTAATTAAGATACGTTTATATACAAATTTGCCATCAACAAGCGGGGCACCGCCTTTGTCCTTAAATCCGTTGATATGATAAATGCAATTTTCATTTGCAATATTTGCATCAGCCCGTCCGACAATCTCGAATTGCTCAGGGTTGTACTTATCCAAAAATGTAATGGGAACGCCCATTACACCGTTACATCTTACGCTTGATGAAAATTCTTCCATAGCGCAGCTTTCCGCTGATATAGGGGCCGTCCTTTCCGGTGTTTGAAGGGATGCCTGCAAGTCCGCGGATGTTTCCGGCGGCAAGGCCGATGATTTCAAACTGGTCCGGACTGTATTTGTCGAGGAAGGTGATGGGAACACCCATGATTCCGTTACACCCTGCGACGGATAACAATCCTGTCGTAGAGTCGGCGATACAAGAGTTCTCTCTCTACATTAACAGATTGTGAATTCTGGTTAGAGAGGTAGAACCTTGGCCCGCCAGATTCGTAACTTCCTTTTGGTGCGATTTCAGACATGGGGCGGCCTAAGTCGCGGCTGGAACCAACTATTTCAAATTGATCGGGGTTGTGCTTGTCAAGATAAGTGATGGGAACGCCCATATCTTCAAAGTAGTCACAGGGAATGTCAGAAGTTTTGTCTACGTTAATGGCGTCGTAATTGTCATATTTGGGATAATCTTCTTCGTTGCCATAATACTTTTTGTATAGAACTAATTTTTTATGGCGCATTGTATAATCAAGGTTTGTAAACCAGCGAACGCCTTTTACACGAATATATTTTCTACCGTTTTCATCTATACCACAGCCCGCAGCATGGAGAGGATAATCAGCAGGAACATAGAACATCCTATCTCCGCTATGAATACTTGCGCCGAGCCACAATTTATTATCTTTAATCAATGGAAAAATTTCTTTATAGGTGATGGCGTTAACATTACCTATAATTAAGAAATCTTTTTGGTATGTTATGAGTTGTTCAACATAATCTCTGAAAAGGCTAAACGGTGGATTTGTTACTACAATATCGGACTGTTTTAGATACTCGATGCACTCCTCAGAACGAAAATCTCCGTCTCCTTTTAACTTTTTGACGCCACGCTTTCTGGATTTTAGGAGAACATCAATATCATCATCGGAAACGCCGCGACCATTTGCCATTGGAACTTCTCTAATATCCATTACATAGCCATTGCCTGCAACGACAGGCTCATCCATCCAGTCAAAGAGGGTGAGTTGCTGGCCAATGACAGGAGAGTTGCTATAGGAAGTGCAGATTAACCTTTTTAAGCCAAGATAATTGAAATTGCGGAGGAAGAATTTACAAAAGTTGCTTTCAAAGGGGTCATCACAGTTGCATAACACAGTTTTTCCTTTGAATTTATCTTCATAATGGTTTATTTCAGCTTGGATAACTTCGTATGTAGTATAAAATTCATCCTTTTTGGCGTCTTTGGCTTTGGATAGCCCTGCGTTCTTGGCCATTCTGCTTCCCTCATTATTCGTATTTTGTAAATAGTTTCCTACATAGGGGAAATTATCTTTTTTCATCGTATCATAAAGGGATTGAAAAGGCAATAAGCATAAAACTATTTGCCGCTCTTTTCTTGGAAGAAAAGGGCCAAAAGAACTTTCAATAAAAACGGACAGGGGGCCGCGGCCCCCTGTCCGTTTTGGGTGGAATTTCTTTGGTCCTTTCTTTGCAAAGAAAGGACAGGATACTTACAGCCGGTTCAACGCTTCCCGCATACGGCAAAGTGTTTCCTCCCGGCCCAGCATGGCGGCCAGATCGGTGCCGCCGCCCGGCGTGCGGCTCTTGCCCGACAGCGCGATGCCCAGCGGGTACAAAAGCCAGCCGTTCTTCTTCTCCATCCCCTCGGCCAGCGTCTTGCAGGCTTCAAAGATGGCGTCCCGGTTCCAGTCGGTCACGCCCTCCAGCACCGGCAGCAGGGCCGTCAGGGCTTCCCTGGCGCTTTCCGGCGTGGTTTTCTGCTTCTTGTTGCGGTAGAGTTCCGCGTCATAGGGCAGCACCGCGTCGAAGAAGTCCAACTGCGGGGGAATGTCCTCCAGCACTTCGCAGCGGGGCTGGAGGTTCGCGCACAGCAGGTCGCGGTCGATGTCCCGCTGCACCGCGCGGTCGATGAAAGGATCGGCCAGACGGCGGAACTCCTCCGCCGGCAGGGCGCGGATGTAGGCCGCGTTGATGGCCCGCAGCTTCAGCGGGTCAAAGATGGCCGGGGACTTCGAGATGCGCGCCGGGTCCCAGATCTTCACCATTTCGTCCAGGCTGAAGATCTCCTGTTCGCCTTCGGGCGCCCAGCCCAGCAGCAGCAGATAGTTCAGCACCGCCGCGGGCAGATAGCCTTTCGCCACCAGGTCCTGGTAGCTGGCGTCGCCGTTGCGCTTGGACAGCTTGTTCTGGGCGTCCTTCATGACCGGCGGGCAGTGGATGTAGACCGGCTTCTCCCACCCGAAGGCATCGTACAGCAGGTTGTACTTGGGCGTGCTGGACAGGTACTCGCTGCCGCGGATGACGTGGGTGATGCCCATCAGGTGGTCGTCCACCACGTTGGCGAAGTTGTAGGTGGGCATGCCGTCGGTCTTGATGAGGATCTGGTCGTCCAGCTCGCTGACGTTCACCTCGATGTGGCCGTACACCACGTCGTCAAAGGCGGCCACGCCGCTTTCGGGGATCTTCTGCCGGATGACGTAGGGTTCCCCGGCGGCCAGCTTGGCGGCCACTTCCGCTTCGGAAAGGTTGCGACAGTGCCCGTCGTAGTGGGTCATCTCGCCGGCGGCGCGCTGGGCCTCGTGCAGTTCGTTCAGGCGTTCTTCGGTGCAGAAGCAGTAGTACGCCTTGCCCGCCTTGACGAGCTGCTCGGCATACTGCTTGAACATGCCCATGCGCTGGCTCTGCACATAGGGGCCGACGGGGCCGCCCACGTCGGGACCTTCGTCCCAGGTCAGGCCGGTGGCGCGCAGGGTGCCGTAGATGATGTCGGTAGCGCCTTCCACCAGGCGGCCCTGGTCGGTGTCCTCGATGCGCAGGATGAAGGTGCCGCCGTTGTGGCGGGCCTGCAGATAGGTATAGAGCGCGGTGCGCAGGTTGCCCACGTGCATGTAGCCGGTGGGCGACGGCGCAAAGCGGGTACGGACGTTGGATGCCATAATATTAACCCCTTTATCGTTTTTTCAAAAGGGGCAACACTCGCCCACGGCGGTGCCTGAGGCTCGTGTTTCCCCTCTTTGGAATTACGGGTTGCGGTTCCCGCATTGCGCTGCGCGCCTTGGAACGGCGCTTGCGCTCTGCGACCGCGGCCCCTGCTCCGCCTTGCTGTATCCGCCACTGGCGGCGCTCGGCTTCGCAGCCCTTCGACAAAATTTTACCCAAAACCGCGCACTCGTCGCGGGGCTCCTCGCACACAATTTTGGGCAAAATTTCCCTGTATGTGTCGCCATCGTCGGCACATGTCCGCCGATGGCGACGGTTTAGAATTTCTTTCGGCAGTCTGAGCGGGCCGCAGGCCCGCGATCCACCAAATTTATTATCTATTATCTTTTATCTCTTATCTTTTCTATTATCTCTTATCTTTTCGCTTTGTCAAGGCGCGCCGGGCCTACCCGTCAGAGCAGATACTCCTCGAACCGGTGCAGGTCGTCGATCTTGACGGTGGCGCGGTAGTACACGCCGTTTTCGCGGTATTCCTCGGCGGTGACGCTGCCGCGGCTGCGCAGGATGTCGGCCAGCGCCAGCTTGTCATAGGGCAGCAGGACTTCGATGCCGCGTACCCGGTGGCCCAGCACTTCATCCAGGCGGGCCAGCAGTTCGGGCAGGCCGCGGCCGGTCTTGGCGCTGGTCAGCAGCAAGGTGGGGTCAAAGGCTGTCAGGTTGGCGGCGTCGCATTTGTTGTACACCACCAGTTGGGGGATCTGCCCGCAGTCCAGCGTGGACAGCACCTCGTCGGTGACGGCCAGTTGTTCGGGGGCCTGCGGGTCCGATGCGTCGGCCACCTTGACGATCACGTCCGCAAAGGCGGCTTCCTCCAGCGTGCTTTTGAAGGCGTCCACCAGATGATGCGGCAGGCGGCTCACAAAGCCTACGGTGTCCACCAGGATGGCCTGCAGGCCGCTGGGCAGCGTCAGTTTGCGGGCGGTGGGGTCCAGCGTGGCGAACAGCATATCGGCCTCAAAGATCTGGTCGCCGCACAGAGCGTTCAGCAGGCTGGACTTGCCCACGTTGGTGTAGCCCACCAGCGCGATGACCGGGACGTTATTTTTCCGGCGGGCGCGGCGGGTCTCGCCCCGGCGCTTTTCCAGTTCGGCCAGTTTTTGTTCCAGGTGTTCGATGCGGTGGTGCAGGTGGCGGCGGTCCAGTTCCAGCTTGGTCTCGCCGGCGCCGCGGCGCGCGCCGCCCCCGCCGCCCCCGCCGCCGCCCTGGCGGCTCAGGCTTTCGCCCAGGCCCTGCAGCCGGGGCAGTTGGTAGCGCAGCATGGCAAGTTCGGTTTGCAGTTTGCCCTCGTTGGTGGTGGCGCGGGCGCGGAAAATTTCCAGGATCAGCAGCGTGCGGTCCAGCACTTCCACTTGCAGCGCCGCCGAAAGGTTGCGAATCTGGCTGCCGGTCAACTCGCCGTCAAAGATGGCGGCGGCCGCCTGCACGTTCTGGCAGACGAGCCGGGCTTCCTCCACCTTGCCGGCGCCCAGCAGCGTGGCGGCTTCGGGGGCGCTGCGTTTCTGCACAACCTCGGCCACGGCGTCCATGCCGTTGGCTTCGGCCAGCGCGCGCAGTTCCGCCAGGCTGCGGTCCATATCATAACGGCCCTGGTCCAGCGCCAGCAGCACCACGGGCAAGGCGTCGCCCTCGGTGCGCTTCTGCGCGGTAGTGCCAAAATCCAATTCGATCGTGTCGCTCATATTACCTCCTTACTTTCTTGGAAGAAAGTAAGCAAAGAACTTTTAACGGTTCGTCCCGTCAGGGGGGGCGTAGCCGCTTACTTTCTTGAAAGAAAGTAAGCAAAGAACTTTTACCCAAAATCGCACATTTGTGCGATTTTTATTGGAATTTCTTTGGTTCTTTCTTTGTAAAGAAAGAACAACGAGCCCCTTTTGACGAGTTCACTCGTTGACGCAGCGGTACGCCCGGCAGGGGACCGGCGTGCCGTCAAATTTGTGGTCGGTCACGTCATGGTCATAGACGAACCCCGCCTTTTGCAGCACGGCGCCGCTGGCTACGTTGTCGTGGGCGTGTACGGCGGCCAGCCATTGGCCGCCCACCGTGCCGAACCAGTAATCCCGCACGGCGCACAGCGCCTCGGTGGCATAGCCGTGGTCCCACCATTTGCGGCCCAGCGCGTAGCCGACCTCCCAGGGTCCGCCCAGGCGCTCGGTGTTCAGGTGCCAGCCGGTTTTCAGCTCGTCGGCCGGGAACAGGCTGATGGTGCCGAACAGCACCGTGCTGCGCTTGTCGGTGATGCCCCACTGGTAATAGCTGGGGTCGGCGTAGTGCTTCTCCCACTCGTTGAGCAGTTCCGCCGTTTCGCTCCAACTGCGGTGGGGGTTCCACCGCAGATACCGGGTCACTTCGGGGTCGGCGGCCCAGTTGTTGAACATCATTTCACAGTCATCGGTGGAAAGCCGCCGCAGCAGCAGGCGGCCGCTCTCCAATGTTTGGGTGCCGCAGTGTTTCATAAAAACTCCTCGTTCTTTAGTTAAAGATTTAAAAACCGTCGCCATCGGCGGACATGTGCCGACGATGGCGACACATACAGGGAAATTTTGCCCAAAATTGTGTGCGAGGCCAAGGGGCCGAGTGCGCGGTTTTGGGTAAAATTTTGTCGAAGGGGATTCCAAAGAGGGGAAACACGAGCCTTAGGCAATTGCCGTGGGCGAGTGTTGCCCCTTTTGCATCGTGTCAATGCTTTGACACGATGACACGCCGCAGCAAGGCCAGCGCTATCTGCCACAGTTTTTGCAGCTGGGGGCGGTAAAGCGTGCAGTAAATGAACACGATCATGCCCACCAGCAGGAATTTGAGTATAAAGTGGTCGTAGAACACCACGCCCACGCAGGTGGCCGCCAGCGCCAGCAGAAAGCCGGACACCGTGCGCCCGTAGTTGGGGATGGTGCGGTAATAATACTGCCCCGTGATGGTGCGGTACAAAAACATCGCCGCGTTGCCGGCCGCCACGGCCGCCGCCGCGCCGGTCACGCTGTACAGCGGCACCAGCCAGGCGCACAGGGCCACGTTGACGACCACGCCCAGCGCCACGCCGATGGTGTCGTGGTGGGGGCGGCGGGCGATGGCGTTGCCGTAGACCGTGCCTTCGATCAGGATGGAAAATACCGCCGACAGCATCATCACTGGGAAGAACCGCAGGCAGGCGGCCTTGTCCGGGAAGATCAGGAAGATCACGTCCTCGAACATGATGAGCACACAGAAGAACCCGAACACCAGAAAATTCAGCACGTCATGGATGCGGCCGATGCGGTCCTGCTCGGTGCGGTAGTGGGCGTAAACATACGGACCCCAGTAGGTGGAAAAGCCCGCCTGCACGGTGGTCACCAGCAGCGCCAGCGTGTAGGCAAATTCAAACAGGCCCTGGGACGTGGCGCCCGACCCCGCCGCCAGGAACGACAGGCAGACCGAGCGGTACAGCGGCGTCAGGATGGCGGCCGGGGCCAGCAGCAGGCCGTAGGGCAGCATCATGCGGTAGATGCCGCGGTCCGCCTTGAGGGCGTTCAGCCCGTGCGGCGTGGCGGAAACTTCGTCCCGCGTGGTGCCGATGGCCCGGAACCAGAACGCGATGGCTACGCCGCCGAACCCCGCCAGCGCCGCCCCGATGAAGGCCCAGACGTTGGAGGTGAAGAAGCCCGGCAGCAGATAGATCAGGTTCAGGCAGGCGTTCATCCACAGGGTCTGCACGGTGTAGGCGCGCACGTCGTTTTCCAGGCGCAGCAGTACGTTCACATACCGCACCAGCATATACAGCGCGGCGTTCAGGAACAAAAACGGCACCAGCGCCGCGCCGCCCTGCCCCAGGCCAAAGGCCACCGCCAGCGTGGGGGCAAAGAACAGGCTGGCCCCGGCCCCCACCACCAGCATCACCAGCAGCGAAAGCCGCACGCAGGCCAGGAACATCCCCCGGCCGGTGGTGCCTTTGGGCGGTTCGCGGTAAAAGCGCAGCAGCGCCTGGTCCAGCCCCAGCATGCCTAAGTTCATCAGCGACATGGTGTACGCCATGAAGGTGGCGGGCACGGCGTAGGTGCCCGCGGGCAGGATGCCCTTGATGATGAGCGCCGCGCCGCTGATAAAGAACCCCAGATAGGTGGCGATGGAATATTTCATCACGTTGCCCACGAAGCTCTCGCTCCGGGCGGGCTTTTGCTGCGGCGTATCGGCCATAGGGCCACCTTCCTTTCTATGGGGTACGAACAAGAGAGTTTTTTTGGGGGACGCCGCCGGCGGGTCAGTGCGCGACGGTTTCCCCTTTTGATACGAGATAGGGCCGTATCCGCGCGGTCATGCGCTCGACTTCCTCCGGCGTGACGTGGGCCTTGTCCACATAGCCGTAGATGCGCTGGGCAAAATTGGCCAGCGGCGGGCAGAACGCGAACACCCGGCGCGGCTCCCACCTGTGCCGGTAGAGGAAATGCACCCCCGCCAGCGCCACGAACTTGAGCAGGTTGAAGTGCGGCGTAAAGCCCGGCCCCATGGGCTCGTCCCGGGGCGGGTTTTTGTACACATCTTCCAGCAGGTCGGCCATCCGCAGGTAGGCGGGGCGGGCGCCGGGGTCAAAGTACCCCTCGATGACTTCCCGCGCGATGGGAAAGGGCGGTTCCGGGTCCGCCATGGCGGCGGTGAATTCGTCGTAGGTGGTCACATACCGCGCGCCCTTGTAGATGACGGGGTCATACTCGTGCTCGATGGGGGTGGGGCGCAGGATGTGGCAGCTTTTGCCCGCCATGTAGACTTCCGCGATGGCGGTGCTCATCCAGATGGAGATGGAATCCGCCGCCACGATCCACTGCTTGACGGAATCCGCAAAGATCACGTGGAAGTTGGGCCGCTTTTTCGCCAGTTCTTCCAGCGCGGGGCTGTTCCATTCGCTGGGGTGGCGGCGGTAGACCAGTTCCACTTCGGGGTGGTCGGCCAGATAGCGGTCGAACCAGCCGAGCGTTTCGGCCATCGAAACGCGGTTGGTCCGGGCAAAGCCGGTGAAGTCGGTGCCCGCCATTTTGGAAAGTTCGGTCACCTCGTCGTCGTTCATGCTGGCGTAGCCGAAGCTGGAAATATACAGGTGCAGCCGCTTGGCGGGGTCCAGGCCGAACTCCCGGCACAGCGCGGCTTTGTCCTTGAAATACCCGGCAAATTCCGGCCGCAGAAAGTCCATCATCACAGCGCCGGTCACGGGGGTGTTTTTGGGGTCCATGCCGTGGGCCTGCAGGCGTTTGGCCGTGCGGGCGCCCCAGCAGGTCTGCACGCAGCGCTTGGCGTTGCCGTTCATGTTGAACCAGTCGCCTTCCTCCTGCGTGTCCGAGAGCATCTGCTCCCAGTGCAGGTTGACGATCTTGTTGCAGCGGCCGATGTTGTTGTACACATGGCTGTTGATGGCTTCGTTGTCGTACATGCAGCTTGCGACCAGCACTTCCGGCTTGTCCCGGCGGAACAGCCGCAGGTGTTTGGGGTCCAGAAGCTGGCGGATCTCGGCGGAATAGCCGCGGCGTTCCAGTTCCAGCTTGAGCAGCAGGTCGCTTTCATATTCGCGCACGGTGTGCTCGTACAAGATCAAAAAATCCAGTGCCACAGGCAATCTCCTTACGCAGTCGCGGTCACATCGGTGAACAGTTCCTCGGTCCAGTCCGGCAGGCCGTAGCGTTCGTCCAGATGGAACCCGTCGAAAAACTGGGTGTCGTCGTCGGTGATGCAGCTCCCGCCCCACTCGTAGTCCAGCAGCGTGAAGCCGTCCGCTTCGCTCCAGGCGCGCAGGGTGGGCAGCACCTCGTTTTCCATCGCTTCGGTGATGCCGAACACATCGCACACTTCGGTGCGCACGTTTTCGGCCATGGGCGGCAGCACCACGATGAGCCGCACGCCCCGCGCGTTGCAGTCGGCGGCCAGCGTGCGCAGCCGGGCGAACTGTTCCTCGTTCAGCGTCCAGTTGCGGCACTTGGGGGTGATGGTGGCCGGGTAGTCGTACAGTTTGCGGTGCAGCGGCAGCACGGTGCCGTCGTCGGCCAGATAGTCGCTCTCGACCCAGTCGCCGGATTCGATGGCGTCCGGCGTGCCGCGCAGGGTGTCCATCAATACGGTCAGGGCGTTGACGTTGTATTCCAGATTCAGGCAGTAGGCCAGCGGGTTTTCCAGCGTTTCTTCCAACTGGGCGAAGCGGTCGGTGTCGTAGCTTTCGTTGAGGGTGTAGAAGGATACCCCCACCAGCAGCGTGTCCACGGGGTTGCCGCTTTGCAGCACATAGTCGGCCAGGTCCAGCGTTTCTTTCAGCGACGCGCCGCCGAAAGAAAGGTTCTGCCATTCGGCGCCGCTGACCGCGGCCACCTGTTCCATGTCGAAGTGGGCCAGGCGGCTGTCGCCCAGAATGAGGCTGCGGCCGGGGTCCTGCTGGTAGGCCCGCACGCGGGCCACCGGCTGGCTGGACCCGGCGGAATCTTTCAGGCCGAAGTAGTTGTTGGGTTCAAAGGCGATAAAGACCGCCAGCCACACGGCCACGGGAATGGCCAGCAGCGCCAGTTTTTTCAGAATGTTTTTCACAGGCCGTTCCCTCCTTTCCAAATGGTGCGGGGCTTTTTCAAATTTGTCTGTACGGCGGCGCGCTGTGGCGCATTGTAGGGCGGGGTCTTGACCCCGCCGTGGGGCGTCCCGGAGAGTGTGACGCTCCCGGTAGCAAACCCCTCAGGCCGCTGCGCGGCCAGCTCCCCTGGTAGGGGAGCCTTTTTGAGTGGGCAGCAATCGAAAGCGAGTCCCCAAAGGGGAGCCTTTGACGGGCAGTAGAGGAAAAGCCTCCCCTCTAGGGGCTGCGGAGTCGAGCGCCGCCTGCGGCGGATGCAGCGAGACGAAGCAGGGGCAGCGGTCGTAGAATGCAAGCGCCGCACCAAGGCGCGCGGCATGATGCGGGAACCGCAACCCGTGGGTGTCTGCCGCAGGCAGACGGAGGGGTGGAAACTTTCCAGGTGATGGTCACGTTACCTTTAGCAAGTGTGCCCGGTGGGCGCACCGCTTTTTAATCCGTCGCCATCGGCGGACATGTGCCGACGATGGCGACACCGACAGGGAAATTTCAGGCAAAATTGTGTGCGAGGCCAAAGGCCGAGTGCGCGGTTTTGGCTGAAATTTTGTCGAAGGGGAATCCAAAGGGGGAAATAGCCGCGTCAGGCGCAGCCGTGCGCGGCTGTTGCCCCCTTTGAAGAGCAGCGAAGCTGCATTGTTAGAACCCCGCGTACATCCCAAAGCCCGCGGTGCCAAACCCGCCGCTCTGCATGATGTAGCCCGCCAGCAGGAAGATCACCAGCAGGTAATACACCACCCAGCGGTGCTTTTCGCCCGCCAGCGCGATCTCCGACGGCTTGTTTTTATAATGGAAAGCCCGGCGGGCGTCCAGCCAGAACGCCAGCGCCAGCGCGGCCAGCACAAAGCCGTAATAGGCCGCCACCATGATGGTGTTGGCATAGAACCCGGTGTAGATCGTGTTGTACAAATTAAAGGTGAAACGGTCGAAGTCCCACTCCCGGAAACATCCTCTGAGATAAGCAAAGGCGTTCCCGACCGTCATATGATCGGAAACGGGCGCCGAACCTACCCGGAAGAACACCATGCTCACGGACCACAGGGCGAACACCCCGGCCCGCTTGGCCCACAGCACCCAGGCGGGGGCTTTCTTTTTGGGCTTGCCGAAGCGGCGGTGCAGCAGTTCTTCGCCCAGGCGGTAGCAGGCCTGCAAAAGCCCCCAGATGACGAACGGCAGCGTGTTGCCGTGCCAGAACCCCGAAAGGAAGAACACTGTGAACACGCAGACCTCGGCGGGCAGGCGCGAAAGCCGCCCGCGGGTGGGGCCGGTCAGGTCGGCCCAGGCCAGCGGCATGAACAGGTAGTCCTGCAGCCAGGAAGAAAAGCTGATGTGCCACCGGCTCCAAAAGCCCGAAAAGTTGGTGGCGAAGAAGGGCGTCTTGAAGTTTTCCGGCAGGTCAAGGCCCAGGAACAGGCCCACGGCGCGGGCGACTTCGGAATAGCCCGAAAAATTGAAGTAAAGCTGCAACGTGTAGGCCACCGCCGCCAGGATCAGCATGGGGCCGCCGTAGTTGCGGTAATGGGGGAACACCTGATCCACCAGCACGCCCAGCACGTCGCTGACGGCCACCAGCTTGAACAGGCCCAGCGCCATCAGCCGCAGGCCGCGCACGGTGCGGTCCGGGTCAAAGCGGTGTTCCTCGCGGAACTGGGGCATCAGCGCCCCGGCCCGGCAGATGGGGCCCTGGGTGACGGTGGCGAAGAAGTTCAAAAACAGCGCGCAGTGGATGGGGTTCTTCTCCACCTCGCAGTCGCCGCGTGCCGCGTCGATCAGGTAGGAGATGGCCGCAAAGCTGTAAAAGCTGATGCCCAGCGGCATGGCGATGGCCCGCCAGCCCGCCAGCCCCGCAAAAGCGCCGTTGTATTTGAAGAAGGCCAGCACGGCCAGCAGCCCCACGACGCCCACGCGCAGCGCGGCGGTCTTGTGGCGGCCTTCCAGCGCGCGGCCGCACAGGTAGGTCAGCGCCGCAATAACGATGGTGACCGGCAGCATGGACGGCATCGCCATCCAGTAGAACAGCCAGCTGGCCGCCAGCAGAAAGGGGCTTTGGGCGCGCCGGGGCAGGTGCAGGTAGACCGCGGCCACCACCAGCAGAAAGCCGAAAAAGCTGAAACTTTGCAGACTCAACGCTGCACCTCCGATAAAACCGTTCGATGGGAATGTTCCGGGGCGTTTTCGCCGGGGAAAGACAAAAACCGGAACGTAACAATTTATTATACACGATTTAGCATACAGGCGCAAGGATGGGAAGAAAGATAATAGAGAAAAGACTGAGAACAGAGAAAAGATAAAAGATAATAGATAATAAATAAGGTGGACCGCGGGCCTGCGGCCCGCTCAAAAAACGGCGGGGGCGGCGGTATGCGGGCGTTGTCAATACACAAACGTGTACGCTGGCAAAAATGCCCGGCGGCGCGTGGGCTTTGTCAATACACAAATGTGTACGTTGGTAAAAACGCCCGGCGGGGGCGGCGGCGCGTAGGTTTTGTCAATACACAAATGTGTACGCAGGGAAAAAATACCCGGCGGGCAGGGGGAAAAAACGGGGCAGGGGAGAACGCCCCGCCCGGCGGGCGGGAACGGCGAAACCGCGCGCGATCTGCGCCCCGCGCCCGCGGTGCGGGCATATCCGGCGGGTGCGGCGGCAAGAATATTTGCGCAGTCCTCTTGACGCGCCCGGTGTTTCGTGCTATGGTAAAGGCGATATTAAAAGAATATGCAACGACGTTAAAACGGCGTTAAGACCGGGATAAGTGGTGGAGTCTGTCATAGGGCCGCGTGCCCTATTTATCCGGTGCGGCCGGGGCGGGTGCCCGCCGCGCGGCGGGACTTCCCTTTACGGGGAGGGACCCGCCCTTTTTTATACGCTGCGCCGCAGAAGGAACGATATGAAGCCAATCACAGATTTTATAAAACGGCAGCCCCCCGCGCGTTTGATCGCAATGAGCTTTGCGCTGGTCATCCTGCTGGGTACGCTGCTGCTCAAGCTGCCGGTGTCCATCCGGCCGGGGCAGACGGTCACATGGACCGACGCGCTGTTCACTTCGACCAGCGCCGTCTGCGTCACCGGCCTGATCGTGGTGGACACCGCCGATACCTTCACCCCCGTGGGCCAGCTCATTGTGGCGGCGCTCATCCAGGTGGGGGGCCTGGGCATCACCTCCATCGGTATGGGGCTGGCGCTGGCCGCGGGGCGGCGCATCGGCTTCAAGGGCCGCGCCCTCGTGCGCGAGGCCCTCAACGTGGACAGTCTGGAAGGCATGATCCGCCTGGTGCGGGGCGTACTGGTCCTCACATTGGGGTTCGAGCTGGCCGGGGCGGTGTGGAGCTTCCCGGTGTTCGTGCGGGACTTCCCGCCGCTGCACGCCGCATGGGTCAGCGTGTTCCACTCCATCGCGGCGTTCAACAACGCGGGCTTCGATATTCTGGGCGGCATGCGCAACCTGATCCCCTACCATGACAGCGTGTGGCTGAATCTGGTCACCAGCGTGCTGATCATTCTGGGCGGCATCGGCTTCCTTGTCATTATGGACGTACACAAATGCCGCTTCCACTTCCGCAAGTTCACGCTGCACACCAAAGTGGTGCTGACCACCACGCTGACGCTGCTGGCGGTGGGCACGGTGCTGTTGCAGATCACCGACCACATGGGCTGGCTGGCGGCGTTCTTCCACAGCGTATCGGCCCGCACGGCGGGCTTTTCCACCGTGCCGCTGGCCGAAATGAGCAACGGCGGCCTGTTCGTGCTCATCATGCTCATGTTCATCGGCGCGTCGCCGGGGTCCACGGGCGGCGGTATCAAGACGACCACCTTCTTCGTGCTCATGCAGGAAGTATGGTGCATCTTTACCAAGCGGCAGCCCGGCGCGTTCCACCGCCGCCTGCCCCGCGGTTCGCTGGCCAAGGCGGCCACCGTGGCCCTGCTGGGCCTGATCGTGGTCTGCACGGGGACCTTCCTGCTGTGCGTGCTGGAACCGGGGCTGGATTTCGCCCAGATCCTGCTGGAAGAAGTTTCCGCCTTCGGCACGGTGGGCCTGTCCGCCGGCATCACGGCCACGCTGCGGCAGGCCAGCAAGTTCGTGCTGATCCTTACGATGTATATCGGGCGCGTGGGCGCCTTCACATTGTTGTCCATCTGGGTGGAACGGCCCGAACCGACCGCCCGGTATATCGAGGAAGGCATCGCCATCGGCTGATGCCCGCAAAAAAACAGGCAGGTGCATAGGATATGAGAAAAAAGAATGATTCCGCTTTGTACGGTGTGATCGGCATGGGCCGGTTCGGCACCGCGCTGGTCAAGACGCTGACCCAGGCGGGCAAAGAGGTCATCGCCATCGACAAAAACGAGGAAAAGGTCCGCGAGGTGCGGGAATACACCGACTATGCCTTCGTGGTGGACAACCTCAGCGAAGCGGCCCTGAAAGAAACAGGCATCCAGAACTGCGGCACGGTCACGGTCTGCATCGGCGAGCAGGTGGATATGAGCATCCTGACGACGATGCTGGTCATCAAGATGGGCGTGCCCCATGTGATCGCCAAGGCCACCAGCGAAGTCCACGGCGAGGTGCTCAAGCGGCTGGGCGCGTCGGTCGTCTACCCGGAAGCGGACATGGCCGTGCGCATCGGGCGGCGGCTGATCTTCGGCAACCTGCTGGATTACGTGGCGCTGGCGGACGGCGTGGAGGTGCGCCGCATCGCGGCCGGGGGCCGCGCGCTGGGCCGGACCGTGCAGCAGATGGATGTGCGCCGGGTCTACGGCATCAACATCATCGCGGTGGAGCGCAGCGGCCATACCGACGTGGAATTTGACGCCGGGTACGCCTTTGCCGTGGGCGATACGATCACGGTCATCGGCAGCGCGGACAACATCGACCGCTTCGAGCAGGACCTGGAGGAGTAAGTCGCCGGGGCGCAAGTCCTTTCTTTGCAAAGAAAGGACCAAAGAAACTCCAGAGAAAATCGCATATCCATGCGATTTTTGGGGTGGACAGGACGTTTTGGGACCGGGCGGGAAACACGCCGCGGCCGGACGGCCTGCAGGAACATTTCGACATTTTCCAAGGGGGACGGGCGGCCGTTCCGGGGGCGGTGCTTCCGGGCCGGCCGCCCGGTTTTCTATGCGGGATGCACCTTGCAATCCCGGCGGGAATGCCGTACAATAGAAGCAACATCCGGCAGTATGCCGCCGTCCCCCACAACGAACAGGAGGTGCCCGTATTTATGGAGCATTACAACCCCATCCTGCAGGGCCAGCAAAGCCCGCAGAAGTTCATCACCATCGGCGAAGTCATGCTGCGCCTGACCCCGCCCAACTATGAAAAGATCCGCATGGCGTCCAGCTTTGAAGCCTGCTACGGCGGCAGCGAAGCCAACATCGCCCTGGCCCTTGCCAACCTGGGCGTGGATTCCACCTTCTTCAGCGTGGTGCCCAACAACTCGCTGGGCAAAAGCGCCGTGCGCTGGCTGCGCTCCAACGACGTACACTGCACGCCGATGATCCTTTCCACCAAAGAGCAGACCCCCACCCACCGTCTGGGTACGTATTATCTGGAGACCGGCTACGGCATCCGCCCCAGCAAGGTCATCTACGACCGTATGCACAGCGCCCTGACCGAGTACGACCTTTCCACCGTGGACCTGGACGAGCTGTTCGACGGGTTCGACTGGCTGCATCTTTCGGGCATCACCCCGGCGCTGAACCAGAACTGCGCCGATTTTATCCTGCGCTGCCTGCGCACCGCCAAGGAAAAGGGCCTGACCGTCAGCTTTGACGGCAACTTCCGCAGCCAGCTCTGGAGCTGGGAAGCCGCGCGGGATTACTGCACCCTCTGCCTGCCCTATGTGGACGTGCTGTTCGGCATCGAACCCTACCACCTGTGGAAGGACGAGGGGGACCACAGCAAGGGCGACTGGAAGGACGGCGTGCCCCTGCAGCCCAGCTATGAGCAGC